>Ga0209081_1000460_pt1 | contig 24553 bp, 18 predicted proteins | sample GOMGulsemesocosm_4_FD_184636 | JGI IMG/M metagenome (GOLD analysis project Ga0209081, IMG submission 184636) | Methane-oxidizing microbial communities from mesocosms in the Gulf of Mexico - GOM15B Gulf of Mexico (SPAdes) (version 2) | ecosystem: Environmental > Aquatic > Marine > Cold seeps... | reverse complement strand
ATCATTTTGATCATCAGCCACTTTATCGTTTTGCACTAAAATAATGCTACGGTTCAATTCTGCAATTTTTTCTGCTGTTTCACGAGTAACAATATAAGTGACACCATCTAATCCACATAAAGATAAACGCCCATTAACTAAGGCTTTATGAGTGATTGTATCTAGCGATAATTTTTTGATTTTTTTATCAAGGGTATAGTTGTACTCATGGTCACCAGTAACATTTTTGATTTGGTGATGAAGTAAAATTTGTTTGATACGCAAAGTCTTTTCTTTATCGGCAAGCTGCTGTTTTTTATCTTCATTTAAAGCGTTGTCTTTCGCTTGTTTTTCAGCTTTAGTTCTAGTCAACTCTTGCTTTATTTGTTCTTGCATTGTGGCACCATGCTGAACGCCACTACGTTTTTGTTTGTTTTTTTTACGTTTATCCGCATTGGCTTGACGTGTTTTTTGCTTGGTCGTTAAACCTGCTTTGAGGAGTTGTTCTTGAAGTGATGCCATAATATGCTTTTACTAAAATTAACTGAAAGCTTATTCTAACAAAAAACCTAACAATAAAAAAAGAAATAGCGGTCTAAATATTCGCTTTAGCTAATTTCTATTTGATCAAATGGATAGTGGAATTTTCTGAAGAGGAAAGTATTTTTTTCGGCAATCCATTTTTGATCGGTTTAACGTCAACTTTTTTGGTAAAAGACTTACCATTAAGGTATCGATGATATGAGCATTGTTTAATGTTCATTAATTGGCTAAATTTATAAAAACTAGCGAGATCATCTTTGGCTAGTTCTTTATCTTCCTTAGTTAGCATACCATCAACATACATAGAATCACCATTAATAGTGCAATTGGCAATAGCAGAATATGGTTCTCCATATTTATTTACTTTTAAAGCACGCACCATTTTAACTTCAAAAATCCATTCACCTATTTGTACATGCTTTGACATTGACTCTTTCACTAGAAACCCCAACCAAAATAGACATAAAAAGTTAATTTTTAACAAATCCCTTAATTATAAAAATCCTTAAACCAACGAACAAATAAAACATGAAATTTCAATGTCAATATAACACTTAATTAAGTAAAAAAGCTAAATAAATTTAAGGCTTCCATCGTTAAAACTTAGAATTCAAAATTGCTTTACTGCTATTAAATAAAGAAATGGTATATACTTAAGAAAGATAGGATTTATCTTCTAGTAAAAATAAATAAAAACCTCTAATTCTGGACGTTTTTATTAAGCACCATATGTACAAATAGAACAGTAGGAAATAAACGTGAGCGAAAAATTAGATTTAGATAAAATACGTAAAGAAATAACCCAATTAGATCAAGATTTATTAGCTTTATTTGCTAAGCGTCGCGCACTCACTCTCAATGTTGCTAAAAGTAAAGTACAACAAATACGCCCTATTCGCGATCATCAACGAGAACAAGAATTATTAATTCGCCTTATAAAGCAAGGTAAAGAACTTGGCTTAGATGCTCACTATGTCATTAGTGTTTTTCAAACAATTATCGAAGATTCGGTATTAAATCAGCAAGCATTTTTGCAAACATTAATAAACCCGAGTATTCAATCACCTACAGTAAGTGTGGCCTTTTTAGGTGATAAGGGCTCATATAGTTATTTAGCTAGTCATCGCTACTTCTCCCGTCGCGCAGAAAAAATTATTGAGTCCGGGTGTAAAAACTTTAGTGATATTTTACAACAAGTAGAATCTGGCCAGGTAGATTACGGCATGTTGCCCATTGAAAATACCAGTTCAGGTAGTATTAATGAAGTTTATGATTTATTACAGCACACCAATTTATCCATTGTTGGCGAAATAACGCAGCCAATAGAGCATTGCTTACTTACCGCAGTTAATACAAGTTTAGATAAAATTAAAACTATTTACGCTCATGGGCAACCGTTTACACAATGTAGCAACTTTCTAGATAAACAACATGACATTCGTATTGAATATTGTGATAGCACTGCTGATGCCATGGTAAAAGTTTCTGAATTACAAGATGATACTATTGCTGTTATTGGTAGTGAAGAAGGTGGCCAGTTATACCAATTGCAAGCACTTGAAAAATCAATTGCTAACCAAAGTGAAAATCACTCACGCTTTATTTTAGTAGCAAGAAAAGCAGTTGATGTTGCGGAGCAAATCCCAGCTAAAACCGCTATTATTTTGGCTACAGGGCAAAAAGCAGGTGCACTCGTTGAGTGTTTATTGGTATTAAAAGAGAAAGGTATCAATATGTGCAAGCTTGAATCTCGCCCTATTCAAGGTCGTCCCTGGGAGGAAATGTTTTATATTGACGTCGAAAAAAACTTGAAAAGTTTCGCGTTGCAAGAAGCGATTAAAGAAATATCTGACCATACTAATTTCATTAAAGTATTGGGTTGTTATCCAATTGAACATATTAGCCCAACAAGCGTACCGAGCTCTAAAATATAATTTACATTTTTTTAATAGAGCACTTAATATGAATAAATTAGCGGTATTAGCTTTTTCTCTTTTAATCTTTTTCAGTTTTATGATGTGGTATTTAGCTAGCGGATCATTAAATGACTATTTAAAAAGTCAAGTTATTTTACAAGGGGAGTATTATACGGGTCAGACTACCCATACAAACTTTGTCAATTTTACAGCCAATACAGGGACCGGTACTTTTAAAGAGTTAAGTATTGAAGGTGGTGATAATTCAGCTATTGACAAGTTATTCATTATTGATGGTCTCAGCATTAAATTGAGTCAAAAAAATGAGAGTAAACAAGATTCAAGAGCGCCACTAATTAATCAAACTGTCGATGGTAAACTACCCTTTTCATTAATAACGATAGATAAAATAAGTATTAATAAATTAGTGATAAATATTGAGCATAATTTATCGTCTACCCATAATATTGAAAATATCACTCAGCATATCATTTTGAGGTTGGCTACTGACTACCCACAGGATTACCCTGAAATTAGTGCTCAAATATATGCGCAAGCCAACCCAGAACTTAATGCAGATGATTATGCTGATAGCCATCCTAACTCAGAGTCAATAAAAGCTCAGGAGAAGAAAATAAAAAAACGCAGTAAACCACAACAGCGCTTTAACATTGCTTCTATCGTTATTAAAACATTGGAAGTTAATACATTCAAAGATGGGATACAAAGTACCCAATTAAAAAACAATATTGAACTCATTGATATTGCCGATAATCGACATTTAGTTGGTAATCAGCTGGGTGGGGAAATTTTACTTAGCTTGTTTGGTCTTGCTTTAGAGCCAAGCTTAGTTCAAAGTAGTAGATAGATTAAATTATTTACGAGGACGCATTATGACTTGGCAAAATACTGAAAAACATTACGGCTCACTCTCAATAAAAATGCACTGGTTGATGGTTTTTTTAATCGCTGCTACGTTTGCATTTATTGAATGCCGAGTATTTTTTGAGAAAGGCACCGACATGCGTAACCTCTTTAAAATGTGGCACTTTATGCTAGGTTTAACCATTCTATTTATGGCGATAATACGTTTATACCTTCGCTTTAAACAGGTATCACCAAAGATATCACCACCATTATCCGCCATACAAAGTTTAGCGGCAAAAGGTGCTCATGTTGTACTTTACATTTTTATGATCGCCATGCCTATTGCTGGTTGGGTAATGCTCAGTATGTTTGGTAAACCAATACCTTTTTTTGGTTTTGAGTTACCTGCATTAATGAATGTGAATAAAGAACTTGGTAAATCTATTAAAGAAATACATGAGTTGATTGGTGGTTTAGGCTATTATTTAATAGGTTTTCATGCTGTAGCAGCACTTTTTCACCACTACATACAAAAAGATAATACCTTAACAAGAATGTTACCACAGAAAAAAGGATAAGCTTTACTCGGTAAGTAGCGCTTTTCATTGCCTATCAGAAATATTTACAATGTATTTTCATTACTTACCGCTTAAAAAAACCTGAGACTTGTTACCTATTTATTAATGCTTCTTTAGCTCATTAGCTTTTAGTAGCATTATCTTACTTTCTGCTAAAAAATCATCCGCATAATCACCAAACCAAGTTGAAACTTGGGAAAACATAGCGACAAATGCTTCTTTATCACCCTGTTCAACATCTTCTAATAATTCTAAAAAACGATAAGCAAAACGTTTCATCATGGAGATATTATCTGGATTAGCAAAAATAATATCTGAATATAAAATAGGGTTTTGAGCAAATAATCGACCAACCATAATCAACTCTAAACGATAAATAGGTGAACTCATATTAACTAGGTGTTCAATATCAACGCCCTCTGTCATTAAATGATAGCCATAAGCAATTGTTGAAAAATGCCGCATTACTTGTACCATGGACATTGCTTGATCATGCTCATGGGCTTCAACAGCATATGTTTTAGCTCCCCAAACTTGAAACTGTTTTAATAGCCATTGATATTTTCCTTTTTCTCGACCATCACAGACAATAATAGTTTGTTTGATAAGCCCTTTTACATCAGGGCCAAACATAGGGTGCAAACCAACAACAGGGCCTGAATGTACTTTCATCATTTCATATAAAGGCGACTCTTTAATACTAGTAAAGTCAGCTAAGATACAACTTTTAGGTAAATTATTTAAACGGTGAATAACCGTTGATGTTAAACGAATGGGCACAGAAACAATGACTAAACTAGCATCAGATAATATAGCATCACTGTTCAACCAATCATTTTGTTCAAGTGTAACAACTTGATAATCTGAACGTTTAAATAAATCAAAAAAAACGCTACCCAACTTTCCTTTACCACCAATAATAACCACTTTTTTACAATTAGGATTAATGCATTGATAACCATTAATATTTTGACTTGCATAAGAGTCACGCATTAAACGGCGTAAGACATCTTCAATTAAATCACCACTAATACCTAATTGTTCAGCTTCTTCACGCCGATTAATGAACATAGCGGCTTCGCGTTCTGGGGCGATAATAGGAATTCCCTCGATGCTTTTTAACTCCCCTATTTTGGTAGTGACCACTAAGCGCTTAGCCAACAAGGCAATAAGTTGGCTGTCAATATCATCAATTTCATCGCGTAATGTTTTAATATTACTATCAAAATTACTCATAACTTATTATTCTCTATTAAAGGACAGTAGATCCATAATGATTATATATTCTAGCTTGAGAACTATCGAGGTATTGTTCCCAGTTGTTTTATAAGGATTCATCCTAATCAACAATAGCTCACGAATAAAACACATCATATAATACGGTATTAATACCGTATTAAAACACTCAACACCATGATTTAATTAGTATGTGTTTACAATAAAAATAAACCCGCAATAAAATAAAGTTCAGCTTTCCTATCTCCTCTGTCATATAACTGTAATATTTAAGTCATGTAACTGTCATATAACATTTCTACACTGTCGTCAGTTTAATTAGCAGCTCTCTTAACAAATACTAATTTTAAGAATACACCAAAATTTTACAAGTGAGAAATAAGATGAATAACATGATAAAAAGCACACTAACTAAAACAGCTTTAAGCCTTTCAATAGGAGCAGTTGTTTTAATGAGTAATGTTGCCAATGCTGACGGCTATGACACTATTAGCGCGGTAGGTTCTTCAACGGTATACCCTTTTTCTACCGTTGTTGCTGAACGTTTTGGTAAAAGCACTGATTTTAAAACACCTAAAATCGAATCAACCGGTACTGGTGGTGGCATGAAATTATTCTGTGCTAGCAATGCTATTGATACGCCTGATTTATCAAATGCTTCACGTCGTATGAAAAAAAGCGAATTTGATATGTGTGCTAAAAATGGTGTTACTAGCATTACCGAAGTTTTAGTAGGTTATGATGGTATTGTTGTAGCAAATTCAAACTCTACTAAGCAAATAAAAATAACTCGAAAAGAATTGTTTTTAGCCTTAGCAAAAGATGTTCCTGCAAAAGATGGTAGTAAAAAATTAGTCGCTAACCCTTACAAATTATGGAGTGATATTAACCCTGCACTTCCAGCTAATAAAATTGAAGTGTTAGGTCCACCACCAACATCAGGTACGCGTGATGCTTTTGCAGAATTAGTGTTAGAAGGCGGTTGTAAAAAATTCCCTTGGATTAAAGCGATTAAAAAGCAAAACAAATCTAAATACAAAACTATTTGTCACAGTGTTCGTGAAGACCATGCTTACATTGAAGCAGGCGAAAACGATAATTTAATCGTACAAAAATTAACAGCTAATCCTAAAGCTTTCGGTATCTTTGGCTTTAGCTTTTTAGACCAAAATAGCGATAAGTTACAAGGCTCTATAATTGATGGTAAAGCACCTACATTTGATGCTATTGCTGATGGTTCATACCCTGTATCACGTCCATTATACTTCTACGTGAAAAACGCTCACGTTGGCAAAGTACCTGGTATTTTAGAATTTTTGAAAGAGTTTACTTCTGAAGCTGCTATGGGTGAAGAAGGTTACTTAACAGATAAAGGTTTAATTCCATTAGGTAAAGAAAAACTAACTAAAGTAAGAAATAGCGTATTGGCACTTACACCATTAGCATTGTAGTAATAATTACAAATATATAAAACCATTAAATTAAAGGCGGGATTAATATCCCCTCTTTAATTTTTTGTGTTTTATATTTTACATTATACTAATTTTAATTTAATTTTTAACTGGTTTTACAAATATGAATACATCCTTACTTTTTACTGTTCTGCTGTGCTTAACCTTAGTTAGCTACTGGGTTGGCATTAAGCGTTCACTAAAAGTTGCTGGTGGCAGCAAGCATAGAAAAGATCTAACCTGCTTACCAGAACAGTTCGGTTTATTAACCGCAATGGTGTGTGGCTTACCAGCATTGGTCACGCTTTTAATTTTTAATAGCGCAGAACAAGTTGTTATTGAACAATTACTCACAACTACCTTACCAACAAATATTCAAGCGCTTTCAAGCATCGATTTTGGTTTATACCTAAATAATATTCACTCACTTGCTTCGACAGAAACAGCACAAGCATTACAACTAGTTGCACATACTGGCAGCGATGTAACTATTCAAAACCAACACCAAGCGGCCTTAACTTTACAATCATTAAATCAGCAAGCGAGCTGGCTCAAAACTGCCCTAGTATTAATTATTGCTGTAGTGAGTGTCATCGTATTAGTAAGAAAGTTTAGTTTGACCTATAAAGCTAGACAAAAGTCAGAAACCATAGTACGCGGATTATTAGTTGCCTCATCAGCCATTGCCATTTTAACCACCCTTGGTATTGTTATTTCTGTTTTATTTGAATCTATTCGTTTTTTCGAAAGTGTGCCTATTGCTGACTTTATGTTTGGTACTCAATGGAGTCCACAAACGGCAATGCGCGCTGATCAAGTAGGCGGCTCAGGAAGCTTTGGTGCAATACCATTATTTGCAGGCACCATGCTAATCACCTTTATAGCGATGTTATTAGCTGTACCGGTTGGCTTAATGATTGCTATTTATTTGTCTCAATACGCTTCAGCAAAATTACGCTCTTTTGCTAAACCTATGCTAGAAGTATTAGCCGGCATCCCAACGGTTGTTTATGGTTTTTTTGCTGCTTTAACGGTCGCTCCTGTAATCAGAAACCTAGGTGAATCATTTGGTTTAAGTGTTGCTTCTGAAAGCGCTTTAGCCGCAGGTTTAGTGATGGGAACGATGATCATCCCCTTCGTATCATCTCTTTCTGAAGATGCTATTAGCGCGGTACCTACCGCCTTAAAAGAAGCCTCTTTAGGTATGGGCGCAACAAAAAGTGAAACTGTAGTAAAAGTATTATTACCTGCAGCTTTACCAGGCATTGTTGGTGCAATTTTGTTAGCTGTTTCTCGCGCCATTGGTGAAACTATGATTGTAGTAATGGCAGCCGGTATGGCAGCCAACCTAACCGCTAATCCACTTGATTCAGTCACAACAGTAACAGTACAAATAGTTACCTTGCTTACTGGCGATCAAGAATTCGACAGCCCTAAAACCCTAGCCGCTTTTGCCTTAGGTTTAATGTTATTTATTACCACACTTGGCTTGAATATATTAGCGTTAAAAGTAGTGCAAAAATATAGAGAACAATATGACTAACTCTAAACCATCAGCAAAATCAACAAAAAAAGACGAAACAAGTATGCCGTTATCAACGACACCTTCTAGCAAACTTTCGACCACAGACAAGGTCAAATTAAGCCTGAAAAATCGCCATAAAAAAGAAAGTCGCTTTAAACGAACAGGTTTTTTTGCGGTTATTTTTGGCTTTATGTTAGTGCTTGTGTTAATTGGCGATATTGGTTCAAAAGCACTACCTGCTTTTCATCAGCATTGGGTAAAGCTTGATATAAATTACCAAAACAATTGGTTAAACATTGATGATACCTCTGAAGAAAATTTAAAAAAAGCAAACTATAGAACGGTATTGAAAAAATCTATATATCATATGTTTCCAACTGAGTCAGGTAAGAAACTATCTCGAAAAGATAAACGCCAAGTATTTAAATTATTCTCTACTAATGCTGAATTTACCCTAAAGGATTATTTAATTAGTTCACCAGAATACCTCAATACACAAACAAGTGTTTGGGTGAGGCTTGATGATGATGTAGATAGTTATTTAAAAGAAAATTTTGCGCAAGGCGAGGCAGGTTTACGAATTACTAAGCAACAAGCACAATGGCTTGTTAAACTAAGTGATGAAAATCGTATTGAGAGCCGTTTCAATTTCAGTTTTTTTACCGCCAGTGATTCCCGTGAGCCAGAGCTTGCAGGTATTAAAGGTGCGTTAACGGGTACTTTACTAACGATGTTTGTCACCTTGCTATTATCCTTTCCATTAGGTGTTGCCGGTGCGCTTTATTTAGAAGAATTTGCCCCTAAAAATCGTTGGACAGATATCATTGAAATAAATATTAACAACTTAGCTGCAGTACCTTCTATCGTTTTTGGTTTGTTAGGTTTAGCCGTTATTATTAATTTATTTGGTCTACCTCGCTCTGCCCCTTTAGTTGGCGGCATAGTATTAACGCTAATGACGCTGCCAACCATAATTATTGCTAGCCGTGCGGCAATAAAAGCCGTACCACCATCGTTAAGAGAGGCTGCGCTAGGTTTAGGTGCATCGAAAATGCAAGTGACTTTTTCTCATGTATTACCTCAAGCCATGCCTGGTATTATCACAGGTGGTATAATAGGTGTTGCTCAGGCATTAGGCGAAACTGCTCCACTACTAATGATAGGTATGGTTGCTTTTATTGTTGATGTACCAACCAGTATTGTCGATTCAGCAACCGTATTACCAGTACAGATATTTTTATGGGCAGACAGTCCTGAACGTGCCTTTTTAGCAAAAACCTCTGCCGCCATTTTAGTGTTACTCGCGTTGCTATTAGTGATTAACGTCACTGCAACAATGTTGCGTACCAAATTTGAGAAGAAATAAATGAATAACTTAAACATAGAAGAAGAAATAACCGAAACTGTTGGCAATATTTATGCGGAAAATGCAAAAATGTCAATTCGCTCAGCCGATGTTTTTTATGGTGATAAACAAGCAATCCACAATGTCAGCCTTGATTTAGCAAAAAACCAAGTGACCGCATTAATAGGCCCTTCAGGTTGTGGCAAGTCAACATTTTTACGCTGCTTAAACCGTATGAATGACACAATTGATATTTGTCGCGTTACGGGGCAATTAATGCTTGATGGTGAAGATATTTATGCAAAAGATTTAGATCCAGTACTACTACGAGCACGTGTCGGTATGGTATTTCAAAAACCAAATCCGTTTCCAAAGTCAATATACGATAATGTTGCTTATGGTGCACGTATCCATGGTCTTACTAATAATAAAGCAGAGCTTGATGAAATTGTTGAAACCAGCTTACAAAAAGCGGGCTTATTTAATGAAGTAAAAGATCGACTTAACGATCCTGGAACGGGTTTATCGGGCGGACAACAACAACGCTTATGTATTGCCAGAACCATCGCAGTAAGTCCTGAAGTTATTTTAATGGATGAGCCAGCCTCAGCACTTGACCCTATTGCCACCGCTATTATTGAAGAGTTAATTGATGAGCTGAAAGAAAAATATACCATTGCCATTGTTACTCACTCAATGCAACAAGCAGCACGTGTTTCACAACACACTGCTTATTTTCATTTAGGTAAACTCGTTGAAATGGGAAAAACTGAAGATATTTTCACTCGCCCAAGTCACAAATTAACTGAAAACTACATCACTGGCCGCTTTGGTTAAAGGAATAAAGAACATGACAACACCTGATAACAAAGATAACAATAGCCTTCCTGGTTTTACTTCAAAATTACAACTTGATAAACACATCTCTCGTCGTTTCAATGAAGAACTAGAACAAGTTAGAACCCTAGTAATTCAGATGGGTGCTTTAGTTGAACAGCAAGTAAATGATGGGCTAAGAGCAGTATTAAATGCCGATGAAACACTCGCCGCAAAAGTAATAGAGCGCGATCATGAAGTCAATACTATGGAATTAGAAATTGACGAATATTGCACGCAAATTTTAGCTCGCAGACAACCTGCTGCAAGTGATTTACGATTAATTGTGAGTGTAATAAAAAGCATCACAGATCTTGAACGCATGGGTGATGAGTCAGTTAAGTTTGGTAGGAATGCAATTAAACTTGCCAAAGGTAATTTTTCAGAAGAAGGATCTAGACCTTTAGTAGAGTTAAAACATTTAGGCAATCATGTTAGTGAAACCTTAAATAAAGCATTAATTGCCTATGCACAAATGGATGTAAAAGCGGCACTAGAAATCATCAAAGACGATAATATCATCAACGAAGAGTTTGATAACATTTCACGTTTATTGGTAACTAAAATGATGGAAGATCCACGGGAAATAAAAAACTCTCTACGAGTAACGTGGTGTGCCCGTGCCTTAGAACGTATTGGTGATCATACGACCAACCTTTGTGAATACATCGTTTATTTAGTGGAAGGAAAAGATGTTCGCCACGCGACTATTGAGCAAATAAAAGCAAAGATAAATGGCTAAATAACTGAACAATGAACCCATTACAATTGGCTCATTGTTCAGTAGTATTAAAATTAGATGAGGTAACCGAGACATTATTAATAAAACGACTTTAATTTAGTCACTATTGCTGTAGACAATAATTTTTAACTACTATATTGTATGCTTTATATTCATATCATTTTAAAATATTTACCCTTCAAAGTAATTGAATAATATGGTGGCTATAAGTAACCTTTATTAAGCGAAACTTATATAATATGGAGTTTTAATGCACATTTTAATCGTTGATGATGTTACCGATAATATTCAAGTAGCAATGAATATTCTTAAGGAAGATGGCTATAGCTTTTCCTTCGCAACACAAGGGTCAGAAGCCATCAATCTCATTGAGAGTGATTTTCAGCAAATATCACTCATACTCTTAGATATCATGATGCCTGGAATTGATGGCTTCGCTGTTTGCAAAAAAATAAAAGCTAACCCGCTTACTGCACATATCCCTGTTATTTTCCTAACAGCAAAAACAGATATTGATACAATGCGCACAGGATTTCTCTTAGGCGCTGTAGATTACATTACTAAACCCTTTCATGCCGATGAGCTTTTGGCACGCGTTAAAACTCATACTCAACTTTATCAAGCTAAAAAAGTTCTACAGCAAAACAATCTAGCATTAACAACCATGGTTCAATTTGAACATAAACGTTTAATCAGTGAGCTTGAAGATAATCAAAAAGAGATGATTTTGGTGTTAACTGAGCTAATGGAAGCTACATCTGATGAAACAGGCCAACATATACGACGAGTAGCAGAGCTATCTGCTCTGCTTGCTCATTATCATCCTGCATTAACTGAGGATGATGTAGAAATATTACGCTATGCTTCACCGATGCATGATGTAGGAAAAATAACCATACCGCATGATTTACTGCACAAACAAGGACGTTATACAGAAGAAGAATTTGTACAAATGAAAGCGCACACCACCAATGCTCATAAATTATTAAGTACTTCAAATCGTAAATTTATGAATGCCGCGGCAATTATTGCTCATGAACACCATGAAAAATGGAATGGAAAAGGATATCCAAGAGGCCTAAAAGGTGAAAAAATTCATATTTACGGTCGCATTGTTGCCGTAGCTGATGTATTTGATGCACTAATGCATAAACGCTGTTATAAGGAGGCATGGGGCATTGATGAAACGGTTACTTATATTAAAGATCATGATGGCACTCAATTTGATCCACAACTGATTGATATCTTTATGACCCATTTAGATGAATTTATCGCTATTGCAAAAATTACTTAATCATAAAGTGGCTACTTGTCTACCTAATAAAAATACAACTGTTTCGGTAAATTATGCGTTGCGAACAGGCTTTATAACCACTATTCTTTTTCTTTTTTTACATAGCTTTATTCATAATATCAGCTATGCAAAAAACGTCCAATCTACTATTTCACTTACCGCAGCAGAACAACAATGGATAAAACAGCACCCTCAGGTCAATTTGGGAGGCGGTCTTCATTGGGCACCATTCGACTTTATCGATAAAAAAGGTAAACACAGCGGCATCACCAATGATTATTTAACCCTTATTTCTCAAAAAACAGGCTTAAACTTCCAATTATCCATTGACCAATGGAGTAACAACCTAAAAAAACTTCAGGATCAAGAAATTGATCTGCTAGGTGCAGCCAATTACACCAAAGAAAGGAGCAGTTTTGCTTACTTTTCTAAACCCTATATTGAGGTCTTAGATTACTTTTTTATTCGCGATGATTTATCAGTTAAAACACTCGATGATTTGAATGGAAAGCGCGTCGCCATCCCTCATAAATACGCACAAGCTAAAGTGCTTGAAAAATATTTTCCAAAAATTAAGTTAGTCTCCGTCGCTAATTTCTCAGATGCTGTTGATGCTGTGCTGGAAAACAAAGCGGATGCACTCTTTGATACTTATGCAACCATTTCCTATGCCCTAAAAAAAGAAGGCATAAACGTCATTGTTCCTTTCAAATCAGTTCGCCATTTAGGTACAAGCCCTATTTATATAATGACTCGAAAAGGAGCACCAGAGCTTGCCTCGATAATACAAAAAGGCCTAGATGCTATTACTCAAAAAGAGCAGGATTTAATATATAACCGGTGGATTGGAACACCTGATAAAATAGAGCACAGTATTAAGCTAACAATAACGGAAAAAGAATGGATCAAAACACACCCTACTGTTTCAGTTGGTGGTACTCCTGATTGGGCACCTTTTAATTTTACCAACAAAAATAATGAGTACACTGGCATAGCTCATGATTACCTACAACTCATTGCTACAAAAACAGGGTTATCTCTTGATATTCATATAGCACCATGGAATATCAACTTACAAAAGGCTAAAAACAAAGAAATTGATTTGCTAGGTGCTGTTTACTTTACTAAAGAACGTAATAATTATTTAAACTTTTCTAAACCTTATTTTGAAGTACTCGACTTTTTCTTTATTCGTGATGATATAAAAGCAACAACATTAGATGACTTAAACGGTAAGCGTGTTGCTATTCCTAAACAGTATGCGCATATTCAATTTTTGCAAGAGCATTTTCCTAAAATAGAGATTGTTCAAGTTAATAGCTTTAATGATGCAATTAATGCTGTATTGGAGAATAAGGCTGACTTGCTCTATGACACTTATGCCTCACTTACATATACGTTCTCAAAAATGGGTATTAACACCATTATTCCATTTAAATCTACAAGCTATTTAGGCAAAAAATATATTCATATTGTAAGCCACAAAGAATCACCTGAACTTGCATCAATTATTCAGAAAGGGTTAGATTCCATTTCAGAAAACGAAAAAAGAATTATTAGCGATCGTTGGTTAGGTCAACGCCCAAAAGATAATACATTTGCTCCCCAGTTAGTCTTAAGTAACACCGAAAAGCAACGTATGATGAATAAATGGCTAAATGATGGAATAAATATTACAGAGGCAACGACAGACATTAATGATAGCCAAGAAAAAAATAAATTGTGGCTAATAACCATTGCCGTTGCTATTTTTATTTTGCTTGGTAGCTTATTTATTATTGCTAAACGAATACCTGATAAAGTGCTGGTGAAGCGTTTTGGCACAGAACGTTCTCAATTTACTATTATGTCGGTACTATTACTATTTATCATTTTTGTCAGTGTCACTATCCACTATATGTTACAACAAAATAAACATGAAGTGGTTTCTCAAACACATCATAATTTATCCATTACTTTACAGGGCGTGGTTCAACAAATGGATCGCTGGGTTGATGATCGTTTAGATTTTTTACAACAGTTAGGTGAACACCCCGATTTAATTAGAATCAGTGAAAATTTACTAAAAATACCTACTCAACCTAATTTATTAAAATTATCGCCTGAACTTGTACAAGCACGTCAGTTTTTCACCCTTAAAGAAAACTTTTTTGGCAAGAGTGGTTTTTTCATTATTAGCCCTGAAAGGATCAATATCGGCTCAGGACGTGACAGTAATATTGGTCAAGTTAATTTAATTGCCGAACAACGCCCTGATTTACTAAACAAAGCCTTTGCTGGTGAAGCCGTTTTTATTCCGTTAATTGTTTCTGATCTTGACCGTAACGATCCACTTACGGCGTTAAGTTGCGGGCGACAATGCATGAGTATGTTTTTTGCAGCCCCCATACGCAATGCCTACAATGAAGTAATCGCCGTTGTTACCCAGCGAGTATTACCAGATGATGACTGGTCACAGATGCTACGGTTTGGCCGTATAGGGGATAGCGGGGAAAGTTATATTTTTAATGATAATGGTTTACTCGCTTCAGAAAGTCGCTTTCGTGATCACTTACAAAGATCAGGGTTGCTGCTACCCAAACAAAATGAAGTGGGTACAATTGAAGTGCGCGATCCTGGTGGTAATATACTAGAAGGGTTTAAGCCTTCCGACAGTACAAAAAAACCATTAACAAAAATGGCTCAGAAACTTATAAACTTTAAACATAAAAATACAGGCAATTGGTACCACAGTAATTTACACAGCGAAATTAAATCCTATAACGATTATAGTGGCGTTCCAGTTTTTGGTGCTGGCTTATGGAACTACCGGTCAGGTATGGGTATTATCACCGAAATTAATGTTGATGAAGCTTTAGCTGGCTACTACCAACTTCGCTTTAACTTATTACTGCTCTCTATAATATTACTATTACTTTTTGCCAGCACTGTTCTATTTACACTGACATTAGCCAGTCGTGCAGGTCAGGCTATGCGTCGCTCTCGTGGTGATCTAGAGAAGATGGTGGATAAAAGAACCAACGAGCTAAAACGTTCAAAACAAAAACTCCTAAAGTCTCATCAACAAGAAGTAGCAAGTAATAAAGCATTAGAAGAGTCTCAATTTTTATTTACCTCAATGGCATCAAATATTCCAGGTGTCATATACCGCTGTCTATTAGATAAGCATTGGACAATGCTATATATCAGTGATGAAGTTTTCAGGATGACTGGTTATCAGGCATCCGATTATTTAAACAATATACAAACATTTATCGAAACTATGCATCCCGATGATACTGATAGGGTTGCAGAACAAATACAGAATAAAATAAAAAACAAAGAAAAGTTTGTGGTTGACTATCGCGTAATCAATCGTGCGGGTGAAGTTAAATGGGTGCGAGATCAGGGTCAGGCTGTCTATTCTGATGATGGTAGTGTTGGTTGGTTAGACGGAGCAATATTTGATATTAGCGATGTTAAAGCCGCTGAAAAACTAACAACAGAAGCCATCAAACGTGCTGAATTAGCCAATAAATCGAAATCAGATTTTTTGGCTAATATGTCGCATGAAATACGCACTCCAATGAACGCAATTCTCGGTTTTACTGGGTTATTGAGTGAGCAGATTCAAGAGCCTAGACTACAATCATTCATTAAAACCATTCAATCAGCAGGCAATAACCTGATGCTTTTAATTAATGATATTCTAGATCTGTCACGTATTGAGGCAGGGAAATTTGAAATTCAAAAAACCAACTGCAATCCAGTTGAACTATTGCATGAACTAGCTGATATTTTTAGACTTAATGTCGCAGAAAAAAACATAGATCTCATCTTAGATATTGATCCACTTATACCCGAAAGCTTATTACTTGATAAAGTTCGTTTACGTCAGGTACTACTCAACTTGATTGGCAATGCTATAAAATTTACTGAAAAGGGCTTTATCCGTATACAACTACAAGCAGAAAATAAAGATGAAATTCGTAGTAAATTAGATCTTCTCATTAGCGTTGAAGACAGCGGCATTGGCATTTCTGAAGAACAACAGCAACTAATATTTGAAGAGTTTACTCAATCAAGTGGTCAAGATGCAAGAAAGTATGGCGGTACTGGCTTAGGTCTATCTATTGGTAAACGCTTGGTAGAAATGATGGGAGGCACAATTTCATTATCTAGTCAGCCTGACAAAGGTGCTACTTTCAGTATTAAATTATTAGACGTTGATGTAGCAGCACTGAATGTACCAAAAGTTGCTGAAGAAATAAATGATATACAGAGCACTGCGCTCATCTTTTCACCAGCAACTATATTAATTGTTGATGATATAGCAGATAATCGTGCGTTATTACTTGCAAATTTTGCCAATACTGCGCTAAAAACCCTTATTGCAAAAAATGGTTTAGAAGCTGTCGATTCTGTTAAACAACAGCACGTTGATCTGGTTTTAATGGATATTCGTATGCCTATCATGAGTGGATATGAAGCAGCGGAAGAAATAAAAAAGTTTTCCAATGTACCTATCATTGCTTTAACTGCCTCAGTGATGACCAATGCCTTCGAACCTATTAATACGGATGATTTTAATGGTTACCTTAGAAAACCTGTTTTAAAAGCCGACTTAATGCATGAGCTATCCAAGTTTTTGTCTTTTAAGGAGGTACTAATAACAGAGAATCATACTAATAAGAAAGTCACCCTCACAGATGCAGAATATCAAGTATTACCTAGTCTGTTGGATAAACTTGAAAGCTTATCTAATACCCATAAAACTATTGCTGAAGGCAACAATCTTGCCGAAATACAAAAATTTGCAAAGGATATTCTTGAAATGAACAAAGACTACCCTATTCAATTAGTTGAAGACTTTGCTCAGCAACTTATCGATCAAGTAGTCACTTTTGATATTTCAGCTATTAAGCGCTCGATAAATCATTATCCTGAACTGATTGAACTACTAATCAAGCAAAAATAAAGGTAAGCTTCATATTACTCAATGACTATCACTATTTTAATATAGGTTCATTGGGTGCTTACGAAAGAATTTAATAATCCCAAGCGCAGTACTGAAAAAGGTTGAATATTCAACTTTTTGGGGTTGACGTTAAGTTATTTTTATGAAACTACAAAATAATGTTTGTTTTTAACAATTGGAGTGATTATTCTCTTTTCTGAAATTTTCGAGTGAGAATATAAAATGAACAATATGGAACAGCAATTTATAGAAGCTGGCACACTTATGCTGGCAGGTATGGTATTCGTTTTCGCTTTTTTAAGTTTATTGATACTGTTTATCAATACTGTACTTTCAAAGCTAGCGGACAAGTTTCCTGACCCCGTAAAATCAAGTACTAATCGTTCAAATAAAAAAAACAAAAAAGCTACTAATAGTGAATTATCTCCTGCCATAGTCGCAGCGATCAGTGGTGCAGTTACTCGCTACCGCCAACAACATTCTCAACAATCATCTGCAAAAAACAAGTTAAAGAAATAAGGGCGCAATCATGAGCAAACCATTAGGTATTACCGAAGTTGTCTTAAGAGATGGGCATCAATCAATTTTAGCAACACGCTTGCGTCTAGAAGATATGCTACCGATTGCTGCAACACTCGATGATGTTGGCTATTGGTCAATTGAATCTTGGGGCGGAGCAACATTTGACTCTTGTATACGTTATTTAGGTGAAGATCCTTGGGAACGTATTCGTGCATTAAAAAAAGCAATGCCCAAAACCAAGCAACAAATGTTATTTCGTGGTCAAAACATCCTAGGTTATCGCCATTACGCTGATGACGTAGTTGAAAAGTTTGTTGAACGCGCTCATATTAACGGCATTGATGTTTTTCGTATCTTCGATGCTATGAATGATGTTCGAAATTTGCAAACATCTATCAAAGCTGCTGTAAAAGTAGGTGCACATGCTCAGGGTACATTAAGTTACACTGAAAGCCCTGTTCATACGCTTGAAGGCTGGTTAACAATGGCTAAGCAGCTTGAAGATATGGGTGCTCATTCTTTATGTATTAAAGATATGTCTGGTTTATTAAAACCTTACGATGCTGCCACCTTAATCTCTAGATTAAAAGAAACAGTTTCTTTACCTATTGCTTTGCATTGTCATGCAACGACAGGTTTGAGTGTCGCTACACAAATGAAAGCTATTGATAGTGATATTGATGTTATTGATACTTCTATTTCTTCAATGAGTATGACCTACGGCCATTCACCAACAGAAACGATTGCCGCTATTGTTGAAGGCGGAGTAAGAGATTCAGGCCTTAATGTTGAGAAAATGGCTGAAGTGGCTGCCTATTTTCGCGATGTTAGACAAAAGTATGCAGAATTTGAAGGTAGCTTAAAAGGTGTTGACGCACGTATTTTAACAGCACAAGTACCTGGTGGCATGTTAACTAATATGGAAAATCAACTAAAAGAGCAAGGTGCTGCTGATAAGTTTGATGAAGTGTTAACAGAAATCCCTAAAGTACGTAAAGATTTAGGTTATATTCCACTCGTAACACCAACCTCGCAAATTGTTGGTACACAAGCGGTGTTAAATATACTTACGGGTGAGCGTTATAAGTCTATAACCAAAGAAACAGCCGGTGTATTAAAAGGTGAGTACGGTGCAACTGCAGCACCTGTTGATGTTGACTTACAAACTCGTGTTTTAGACGGTAAAGAAGTAATTACTTGCCGACCTGCTGATTTACTTGACCCTGAAATAGACAAACTATCAACGGAATTACAAAATTTAGCAAAAGAGAAAAATATCAGCTTAGCCGATGAAGTTATTGATGATGTTTTAACTTATGCTCTATTCCCGCAAATTGGATTGAAATTTTTAGAAAATCGTAATAATCCAGCAGCATTTGAGCCTATACCAACGAAAGCAAGTGCTAAAGCTTCACCCTCAGCAGAGTCAAACGCTACTAACGAACCTGAAAATTATGCTGTAAGCGTTGATGGAAAAGTATATAGCGTAGTTGTTGCACCAGGTGGATCAATTGAAGCAATCACACAACCTGCTGGTGACGATGCTATGAAACAATCCGCCTCTATTACCGCAGAAGAAACGTTAAATGCCCCATTATCAGGCAATATATTTAAAGTATTGGTTGATGAAGGCGATGCTGTTGAAGCAGGCGATGTCGTTATTATTATGGAAGCGATGAAAATGGAAACGGAAATTCGCGCTGTTAATGCTGGTGTAATTACTAGTTTGCACACCAAAGAAGGCGATAGTGTTGCCGTTGGTGATGTTTTACTTAGCTTTTCATAGGGGACAGCATGGATTCATTAAATAAATTATGGTTGTCAACTGGCTTAGCTAATTTTGAGCAAGGGCAAGTAATCATGATGCTAGTAGGGTGTGGTTTACTCTATTTAGCTATCGCTAGGAATTTTGAGCCATTATTACTATTACCTATGGGGTTTGGTGCAATTTTAACCAACATCCCTTTAGCTGGTTTTACTGAGGTTGGTGGTTTTTTAAGTTATGTTTATCATGGCGGCATTGAAACAGGCATTTTCCCATTGATTATTTTCATGGGTGTTGGTGCAATGACTGATTTTGGCGCCTTAATAGCAAACCCTAAAACGTTACTTTTAGGGGCAGCAGCGCAAACAGGTATTTTTGCAACCTTATTTGGTGCTATAGCACTTAATGCTGTACCTGGTATTGAGTTTACCTTAAAAGATGCCTCGGCTATTGCCATTATTGGTGGTGCTGATGGACCTACAGCTATATTTTTAGCGACTAAACTAGCGCCTGAGTTATTAGGTGCTATTGCCGTTGCTGCTTATTCTTATATGGCATTGGTACCAATTATTCAACCACCGATTATGAGAGCGTTAACCTCTGAAGATGAACGTAAAATTGAAATGAAACAATTACGTCCAGTAACCAAAATAGAGAAAGTGGTTTTTCCATTAGCTGTATTGTTAATGGCTATTTTCTTTTTGCCTGCTGCTACTCCACTTGTAGGTATGTTTTGTTTAGGTAACTTAATGAGAGAATCAGGTGTAGTTGATCGCTTAAGTTCAACAGCACAAAATGAATTAATTAACATTACGACTATTTTATTAGGTTTAGGTGTAGGTTCAAAACTAAGTGCCGAAGCCTTTTTAAATGTCGAAACGTTAGGTATTCTTGCTCTTGGCGCTGTAGCATTCTCAATTGGTACTGCTTCTGGTGTGTTAATGGCAAAATTAATGAATAAGTTCTCTAAAGATCCTATAAACCCATTGATTGGAGCCGCTGGCGTTTCAGCTGTTCCAATGGCAGCAAGGGTGGCGAATAAGGTTGGTTTAGAAGCTAATCCTCATAACTTCTTGCTTATGCACGCTATGGGGCCAAACGTTGCAGGTGTACTTGGTTCTGCAGTGGCTGCTGGTATCTTATTAGCACTAGTGGGTGGTTAATACTTTTATAATAACGTACTCATCGTAAAATATTAATCATTAAAAAACCGAGCATGTCTCGGTTTTTTTATAGGTGAGTGTTATTATGTTTCTACTCAATCTAAATTAAGCTTTTTATGATGAAAAGTATTCTTCCCTCTTGTCTCCTCTTATTCTTTGTAACCGCCTGCTCTACCTCATCAACAGGAAGGAGCCAAGTATCCTTATATTCTGATGCAGAGCTAAATCATATGGGTGTCAGTTCATTTAACCAAATGAAAAAAGAAATACCTATCAGCACTGATATTAAGGCTAACGCTTTTGTTCATTGTGTCGCCAATGCTATTACTAGCAATATACCTAAATCTGCCCATCAAGGTGAATGGGAAGTTGTGGTATTTGATTCAGCGCAAATTAACGCCTTTGCTTTACCTGGTGGTAAAATAGGTGTTTATACAGGTATTTTAAATGTTACAGAAAACCAACATCAGTTAGCTGCTATTATAGGTCATGAAGTGGGTCATGTGCTTGAGCATCATTCAAATGAGCGTTTATCTGCGAATAAATTATCTACTATTGGATTAACTGTAGCGACCATTGCATTAGGCGCAAGTGATATTGATGACAAAGGGCTATGGATCGCGGGGTTAGGTATTGGTGTGCAATATGGTGTGATTATGCCTTATAGTCGCTCGCATGAGAGTGAGGCTGATATTGTTGGTCAAAACTTAATGGCTCGCTCTGGATTTAACCCTAAAGCTAGTATTAAATTATGGCAGAATATGTCAAAACTAAGTAAAGATGCTTCACCTGAGTTTATGTCAACTCACCCTTCGCATAAAACACGTATAGAACAGTTAGGTAAACATTTAACTATTTCCCTGCCTTATTACTTAGCTAAAAAGAATTTAACTGAAAAAAACAAAGAAAATTTGCCTCAATGTATAAAGCCAGAAGTCATTCCTCAACCAAAGCTACAAATTAAGTCTAAATCTAAGTAATACTATTTTAAGTTTAAAAATATCGTTTAAGGGTTTAGTTTAAAATTATGCCATTGAGTATCTTTGACTTCAAAACATACCCTGTCATGTAATCGATTAGCTCTACCTTGCCAAAATTCAATATAATGTGGTTTTACCCGCCAGCCCCCCCAAAAATCAGGATGAGGCACCTCCCCTTTAGCATATTTGTCAGTGAATAGCGCCATGCGTTCTTCAAGTTCATTTTCAGCGGTTAATTTTTTACTTTGCTTTGATGCCCAAGCACCTATCTGGCTACCACGGTCGCGGCTATGAAAGTAATTAGCCGATTCTTGCTGGCTGACTTTTTCAACGGTGCCTTCAATGCGAATTTGTCGCTGTAAAACCCCCCAATGAAATAACATGGAGATTTTATTATTTTCAGTTAATTCCTGACTTTTTCTACTGCCGTAATTAGTAAAAAACACAAAACCTTGTTCATCGAAGTGCTTTAATAAAACCATGCGAGAGCTAGGTTGCCCATCGTTACTACATGTACTAACCGAGACAGCTTCGGGCAATAATATGCCAGACTTATTTGCGTCATCAAACCACTGGGTAAAAAGCGTTAAAGGTGAAGCATTGGAAGATATTTCAGGCAAAGGTAAAGCAACACCTTGACCAAAGGTTAATAAACAACGAAGCTTTTCAAATAAGGTCATAATAAATAGTAGACTCTAGGTTAGTTATCAAAAAAAAGATATAATAATAAATTAACGGTGCCAACCATATTAATTTATACAAAGTACACCGATATTTATCTCTGTCGTTATGTTAATACAATGACTACATTAAATAAAAATTGACTTAACAACCATCAGGGCAATCATATTTTCCCTTAAAAACCAAAGAAAACAACAATTTTACGACAGTCATTGCCTATTTTTCGCTGACATACCAATTCTCACCAAGAATGAAATATCAGCATTAACCTACTTTATATTTACAAAGTTTTTTGATTATCGCTCAGTGTTCCAGCTAAAGAGATAGGCACTAACAGACATAAATAGAATGCTCATCACTAACAATATATTTATATGATAACTAATATCGCTTAACGATGCACCTTCAATCATAATGGCTCTAGCCCCAGCAACCACATGGGTTAAAGGTAAAAAATCAGCAAACGTTTTTAACGCTTGTGGTGCTCCTTCTAAACTGAACCAAACACCTGACAACATCATCATGGGCCATGACGTTAAATTCAATAAACCACTCGTTAACTCCTCGCTTTTACTGCGACTTGCCACTAATAAACTTAAACTTATTAAGCAAAAAGCACCTAATACACTCACAATAAATAAATCTAAATAACGACCAATCATGTAAAAATCAAAAATAAAGTCACAACCAAGATAAATAAAAGAAGAAATAAATATAACGATAAAAAGTCGAGAAAACAATTGTGCCAAAACAAATTCAAATGCAGACAGCGGGGTTGCTTTTAAACGTTTTAACACTGAGTTTTTTCTATACCTAACAATTGCATAGCCAACACCAAACAAGCAACTAAACATCATATTCATACCCAAAACACCAGGTAGAACCCAGTCTAAATAGCGAATTTTAGTTCCATTTGATTTAAAGCGAGTATAGTTACTGAATTGTTCAGAAAATATTTTTTCAACTAGGTAACTTTTAGATGATTCGGTATTAATCCAATATTGCTTATTTTGACTATCTATCACTAAATCGATAGTGTGATGTGATAATTTATCTGTTGCTGTATTAAGTGTTTTATAATTAATAAATTCAATAAATTGAGTTTCCATAAAGTGTTTTTGTGTATCATGTTCTGAGCTTACGTCCGTAATGATACCAACTTTGTAAGCAGGACGACCATCGCCAGAGAAAACAAATGAAAAACCAAACAGAAGCAAAATAGGAAAAAGCAAACTCCACGTTAATGATGATTTATCCCTTAAAAATTCAATGTTACGAGCTTTAAAAACAGCAAAAAAACGGAAAAAATTCATTTTACTTCCCTTAGTGAATGTCCAGTTAAATGTAAGAATAAATCATCTAAATTTGCAGATTTAACATGTAAACCATCAAGCGGGATCTTCTGCAACATCAAGTAAGTCAATGTGTTTTCTATATTTTTACTTTTGATCTCTACTCTACCGGCAATGTTTGCCCATTGATTTTGTTTGATAATGTTATCTGGTACCTGTGATTTAGGTAAGTAAATAAATACCTCATTAAAATATTTAGTTAATAGTTGATGTGGTGTGCCTGACTCAATTATTTTACCCTGATCCATAATAACAATATCATCACAAAGTTGCTCAGCTTCATCCATATAATGCGTGGTTAAAATAATCGTTTTATTCTTTGCTTTGATACTTTTTATTAACTGCCAAAATTCACGCCGCGCATGAGGATCTAAGCCCGTAGTTGGCTCATCTAAAAATAAAATCTCAGGATCATTTATTAGCGCTAAAGCCAACAATAAACGTTGCCTTTGACCACCCGAAAGCTTCCGATTATCTCTATTTAAAAAACCCGCCAAACCACATAACTCAACTAATTCACGTTGACTTAATGGCGCTTGATAAAGTGATGAAAATAAATTTAAGGTTTCTTTAACCGTTAATTTATCTTGCAGTGCAGTGTGCTGAAATTGAATACCGATCTGCTGAGAAATAGCATCATCAATTCGCTTTCCTTGATAAAGCACTTCCCCTTGTGTCGCTGAAATTATACCTTCCATGATTTCAATAGTCGTCGTTTTTCCTGCGCCATTACGCCCTAACAACCCGAAGCAATGACCCCGTTTAACAGTAAAGTTAATAT
>Ga0209081_1000459_pt1 | contig 24556 bp, 19 predicted proteins | sample GOMGulsemesocosm_4_FD_184636 | JGI IMG/M metagenome (GOLD analysis project Ga0209081, IMG submission 184636) | Methane-oxidizing microbial communities from mesocosms in the Gulf of Mexico - GOM15B Gulf of Mexico (SPAdes) (version 2) | ecosystem: Environmental > Aquatic > Marine > Cold seeps... | reverse complement strand
GCTTAGTAGCAAATTTGAAGTACATCAGAAGTAAGTACTAATTGAGCCGCATTCCAACCAAGGATTAGTACCTTTAGGTGAGGCTATATAAGAGGAAAAACTTTCTGTAAAAAGTCTCTCACTATGGGTCTATTACACAGGCGCCCTTTTGCTCTCAAGCAACGTTAAATATGTATCCAAGGCACTCGTTATACTCGCGGAACAGGCTCTGCTCAAACGGTCACTTACTGCTGTAAGCTACCCCTTTCCGTGAGTTTTTCCTCGCTTCAAGCGCCTACTTTTGATAGCCTGAAAACAAAATATACTTCCGTTTAAAGGCATCACTATTTATTTAAAGCAAAAAAAACGGGGCATAATATGCCCCGTTTTTTAATATTTTAGCGTGATTATTTTACGCTTAACTCAACTCTACGGTTTTGAGCACGACCTTCTGAAGTTGCATTATCAGCAATCGCATTTTCTTCACCAAAACCAACAGCTGTTAACTTAGCAGCATTACAACCATGTTCTACCATATAAGCCGCAACAGCTTCTGCACGTTGTTGTGACAAAGCTTTGTTATAAGCACTTGAACCTTGTGAGTCTGTGTGTCCACTAATAAGCAGGTTCACATCAGCATGATGCTTGTGATGTGCCATTGCAATAGGCGCTAAAATAGCTTTAGCAGATTCAGTTAATACTGCGGAGTTTGTATGAAAGTTAACACCATTTAATACTAAGGCAGCAACGCAACCTAATTCATTAACGTCTGCACCAGCAGCTGAGTTAAGGCACTGGTCTTTATAATCAGCAACACCATCATTATCTGAATCTAAAGCACAACCTTTACTATCAACAGCAACACCCGCTGGTGTTGTTGGACATTCATCAATACTATCAGCAACACCATCATTATCTGAATCTTTAGGTGTTTCTACTGCTTTAACATCGTCTGCCATTAATGCACAAATAGTTCCACCAATAACAGCACCACCAATAGCGCTTAATACGGCATCTTCACTATCGTGATCATCACCAAAACCACCTGCAGCACCACCAATAGCAGCACCCGCTATTGCACATTCCTGCCAGCTTTGTTTTTCAACATTCGCGCAACCAACAACTAATACCGAAGCTGCCAACATTGCCGCCAAATTTCTAATTATTTTCATTTCCTTACTCCATTATTAAAAAAATCATACACATAGCCGATTCTATCAAACTTTGTACATTCAATAAATCTATAAACTCAACTTGTTGTTTTTTTACAAATAACTTAAAGACAAGCAGTTCAACCTAAAGATGGCGAGTTACACAAACCGCTAACTCAAAGAACTTTTCTTTTTCACCCTAATATTCTTAAATACCAATAACTCACTAAAAAACAGGCCTTACCTAAGCCAAAATAAGAACCATTAAACATAAAAACAATACCACGGCATTATATTCAAGAAAACATCCCTCTACACCACTCTTACGAGCTTTTTCGCTTAAAATTTAAATTTCACCCTCTTCTATGATCGGCTGAACCCAGTAGTGAATGCCACTATGTTTAAACTCAAGTTTTAAGCTTTGAACAAATGATTCTAGCTCTTGATCTTCTACCATTATTTGAAAGCGAGTTTTTTTCTGCCTCCCACTGACTTGCTCAGCAATAGATAGGTTAGTCATTTGACTACCATGCCCACTAACGTCAAAACTGGTAAATCCTGTTTCTATAGGGTGACTAATTAACCAGTCAATTATTTCTTCATTAATAGAAGGCTTTACTGTTAACACCAATAGTTTCTTATTTAGAATCATTTTAATTCCTCTGCTTCACCAAACCGTTTAAAAAGAATGGGTAATAATATTAGTGTCAACAATGTTGAGGTAACTAAGCCACCAATCACAACAATTGCCAATGGACGTTGTATTTCTGAACCTGGGCCTGTTGCAAACAATAAAGGAACCAAACCAAATGCAGCTATGCTTGCTGTCATCATAACTGGGCGCAGCCTACGCATTGAGCCTTTCACCACGACTTCTGCCATTGCTACACCACGATCTCGCAACTGGTTAAAGTAAGTGACCATAACAACACCGTTAAGTACTGCTATGCCTAGTAGCGCAATAAAGCCTACTGATGCCGGAACGGAAAGGTATTCTCCTGAAATCCATAAGGCAAAAATACCCCCAACTAAGGCGAGAGGAATATTAGACAAAATAAGTACCGCTTGCCGAACTGATTTAAACGTTGAAAAAAGTAATAGAAAAATAAGGCCTAACGCAACGGGTATAACAATAGAAAGTCGTTTTGCGGCTCTTTGCTGGTTTTCAAACTGCCCACCCCATTCAACGAAATAACCACTTGGTAACTCAACAGAATCTGCAACCAGTTGACGCGCCTCTTCCACAAAGCTCACCAAGTCTCGCCCTTGAACATTGCTTCGAATAACAACAAAGCGCTGTCCTCTTTCACGTGCAACCGAAACCACACCTTCAACTCGATCAAGTTTAGCAATTGCTGATAGTGGTATCTGGTGGCCATCCGGTAACGTAATATTAAGGTTACTAAAACCATCCGCTGTTGACTGACTTCGCATAATTAAAGGGGTACGCTGAATTCCTTCTTGAATTACGCCTATTTGTAAGCCCTCAACTTGGCTTCTTAGTATCTTCTCAAGTACATCAACATTTAAGCCCATACGCCCTGCAGCTAGATGATCAATAGTAATTTGTAAATACTGCATACCTTCATTTTGACTCGTAAATACATCTGATGCACCGTTTACCTTTTCGACTATTGATGCAATTTCTACGGCTTTACTATTAAGTTCCGCCATATCTGAGCCATACAATTTTATTGCTACATCTCCTCTAACACCGGTTAACATTTCTGAAACGCGCATTTGAATTGGCTGTGTAAAACCATAAGTAACTCCGGGAACTTCATCGAGTACTTTACGAATTTCATCAATAAGTTGTTCTTTGCTATCGAACCTCCACTCTTCTTGAGGCTTAAGAACAAAAAAGCTATCCGTCTCATTTAAGCCCATAGGGTCGAGACCCAATTCATCCGAGCCAGCCCGCGCAACAATTCGAGTTACTTCAGGTATTTTTTGAAGAATAAGCTTTTGTACTCGCAGGTCGAGCTTTGATGACTCCTCTAATGTAATAGAAGGCAGCTTTTCTAACTGAACAATAATATCCCCTTCATCCATTTGGGGCATAAATGTCTTTCCTATTTGTGTATAAATTCCTGCCGTTACCAATAGTAGTGCTGCGGCACCATAAATAACTTTTTTACTATTAGATAAGCTCCATAAAAGAGCAGGCTCATACAATTCCCCTAACTTCCGTGGCAACCAGGGTTCCTCATGAGAAACCTCCTTAAGTAAATACGAGGCAATCACGGGTATTAATGTTAACGACATTATTAATGAACCACCCAGTGCAAATACTATGGTCAGCGCTACAGGGGTAAATAACTTTCCTTCTAAACCTTGTAGTGTCAACAAAGGTAAGAAAACGATAATAATAATCGTAATTCCTGAAACAACAGGTGTACCTACCTCTTTAACTGCACGGTATATTAAATGTAAGCGGGGTAAGTGTTTAGCTTTTTCTTTATTCGCTAAGTGTGTTGTTATATTTTCTACCACCACCACAGCACCATCCACCAACATTCCAATGGCTATCGCCAAACCACCTAGGCTCATTAGGTTTGCTGATAAATCAAATTGACGCATTAAAATAAACGTAAAAAGAGCTGCCAATGGAAGAGATAGTGCAACTGATATTGCTGCTCTTATATTCCCTAAAAATAAAATAAGTAAAATAACAACAAGAATTGTCGCTTCAATAAGTGCTTTAGAGACCGTGCTGACTGCTCTAGAAACAAGGTTACCCCTGTCATAAAAAACATCCACACTCACTCCTTTAGGTAAACCGGCTTTCACCTCTTCCAATTTATGCCTGACACCCTCTACCAATTTTCCTGCATTCGCACCACGCAGCCCTAATACCAAACCTTGTACCGTTTCACCTTCACCATTTTGAGTAACTGATCCATAACGAGTAAGCGACCCAATCCGTACATCGGCAATATCCGCAACAGTAATAGGCACTAGGTTCTGTACATGAACAACCACACTATTAAGATCATCTACTGTTTTTATTTGACCGTCACTTCTAACAAGTAATGCTTCTTCACCTTCACTAATCCTTCCCGCACCATCATTTCGATTATTTGTTTCTAGTGCTGTAATAAGCTGCAAAGGACTAATGCCACGAGCACTCATACGCGCATTATCAGGAATCACTTCAAAGCTACGAACATAACCACCCAATGCATTAACATCCGCAACTCCTTGCACTGTTCTTAATGCAGGGCGGATCACCCAATCAAGAAGGTTACGCCTTTCCATTAGGCTTAAACCACCCCCTTCAATTGTAAACATAAACACTTCACCTAACGGTGTCGTCATAGGTGCAACCCCACCACCAATACCATCAGGTAACGTTCCCCAAACACTACTTAGTCGTTCAGAAACTTGCTGCCGAGCCCAGTAAATATCTGTCCCTTCTTCAAAATCGACAGTAATATCTGTTAACGCATATTTTGATATTGAGCGAAGCATCACCTGTTTAGGAATACCTAGTAGCTCAACTTCAACGGGTGCTGTAATTCTTGCTTCTATTTCCTCTGGAGTCATTCCAGGTGACTTTATAATTACTTTTACTTGAGTCGGTGAAACATCAGGAAAAGCATCAATTGGAATATTCTTAACCGAGTAATACCCCACGCCACCCAGAATAAGAATAACCAGCAACATCAAAAGCCGCTGGGCTAACGAGAATTGAATTAACCCACCCATTATTCAGCCCCGCCCATTTCTAGCCAAAATAACTTCAACGCAGCCGTACCTTTAATAACAACCTTATCAGCTAAAGTAATTCCTTTCTCAACCACCACTGAACTGGCATCTCTACCAACAACATCAACTTGCATAGCTTCAAACCCTAATTCTGTTCGACAGAATAAATAATGGTTTCCACCTCGGCGAATAACAGCGGCTGTGGGTACTTGAAAAAGGGCCTGTTCACTTTCTGAAAAAAGTTGAACAATCACATTCTGCCCAGGGTGCAATATTTCTGGATGCTCATCAATAACAGCACGTACTAAAATACTTTGACTGTCTGAATCAACATTACGTCCAATAAGAATAACTTTACCTTCTACTCCTGTTTTACCAACAGCAATTAATCCTCCAACGCTTAAACCTGAAAGCCTTTCTTGAGGAACAGCCAGTTCAACATAAAGTTTTTGTAAGTTAGCAACCCTAAAAACAGGAGCAAGCTTATCTACTTGTTGACCAGTAACCATTTTACTTTCCAGCACTACACCTGATGTTGGAGAGGTAAGATTTAGATGGCTCCTCAGTTGTCGTTTCTTTGCCAGTTTTCTAATATCAATATCTGACAAACCACTCATTTTAAGTAGCTCTTTATATTGGCTTAAACGTGCTTCAGCTTGATTCGCAGTAATCCGTGACTCAAGGAACCGATGATGCGAAACAACACCTTCTTTATAAAGCATTTCATCATGCTCAAGTTTCATGCTTGCTAATTCATTCTCACTAAATGATGATAAAAATTCTCGCTGCAATTCAAGATATTCTGGGCTAAAAATCCGAGCCAACAACTGCCCTTCTTGAATTGTTTCTCCAACAGAAACCAGAACTTTCTTAATAACACCTGCATATGATGTACTAACGATAAAATTTTGAGATGGAGGAATCGCAATGGTTGCAGGTACTTTAAACAAGGGTACCTTTTGAATACTAACTGGGTTAGATAACTGAATACCCATGTTCTTTATTTGCTGATCTGTAATAACAAGTTGTTCCGTAGCAAAAACAGGAGCAGTCAAAAGACTGAATGCAAGTGATATTAGGATGATAAATTTATTTTTCATGGCAGTAATCCTACTGTTTGGTTAAGACGAGCAATATTTTGCTGCAAGATAATTTTTTGTCTCGATGCATCAAGAATCGCTTGCTGAACCTTTTCTTGAACTTTTAGAAGATCAAATAATCCGACCTCTCCTGTTTGAAAGCCTATCAGATTCATTTTTAGATATTTTTCACTAATACCTTTACGAGATAAGGCAAGTTCAAGCTTTCTCTTTCCCATAGCCACTTTTTTCTTGGCCGCATAGAGTTCCTGATTTAAAACCCTCAATAGATATTCATACTCACTTTGCGATTGAACCAATTGACTATTAACTGCCGCAATACCCGGTGCTTTATGTACACTTCCACCAAAAGGAATATTAATTGCAGCACCAAGACTCTCTATTGGTTCACTGTAACTATCTGACCGTTCACTACGTATACCTAATGACAATACAGCCTGACCTGAGCCACCAGCACGAAGAAATTTAAGCTCTGCCTCTAATTGATTAATTTCGTTACGTTTTGATAATAATAATGGGTGAGATTCTAAAAGCTCATTAATAGCGCTTAAAGGTTCTTCTATGTTTTCTGGTAAGCGATCAAACCCCGTTAAGCGCGTATAACTTTTAGCAGCCACTTCAAGCTCACTGACTAACTGTTCAGTTAAACTCAGCTTCTCCATCAAGTCACTCTCTGCGAGTAGTAAATCTATTTTCGCCAAGCCTCCTAGTTCAACTCGACGGCGAACAGCTTTTAGTAATGTCTCAGAAACTTTGTAATTTTGCTGTCCCAAAATAGCTTCATTTTGTTTTAAACGTAATTTCCAAATTACCTCTCTCAACTGTTTCGCCAATTCAAGCTTCATTTTTTCATCATGAAGCTGCACTCTTTCTATAGCAACCACTCCAAGCTTTTTGCCCGCTCTACGCTGACCCCAGTGCCATAAGGGTAAATCAACACCCGCTTCGTACTCTACAAGTCCTGTATTGTCATATGCACGATCATCTTGGTAACGTAAAGACAGTGCTGGTGCATCAGCAATTAAACTAGTGCCACGCTGAGTAAGAGCTTCTGCTTCTTGCTCTAGAGCAACTAGTTGTTTACGCATTGGGTATTTGACTAAAGCCTGCTTAAAGACTTCTTTCAACGTCAGGTTGGGTTCTACTTTTAGCACTGGATTAGTGACAGCTTCTTGCGCTACTAAGGGCATCGCTAAAATTAAAGCAATCAAGCAAAATATATATTTCATTTTATTCATCAATAACTCCGTTTATGACTGTTTTATAAACAGCCCATATAGGAAATAACGTAAGTGGTTTATAACCACTCAAGTGACTTTATAACCTTAGATAGTTACTGGTGGGGCGCGTTCTGGAGGGGAGAGTTTGAAAGCACTAAAAGTTTTGATGAGTTTATCTAGTGCTCGTTTTTCTAATTTTGTTTGTTTAAAAATTAACAATAAACCAAAAACAATAACCATTAAGGCCATATATGAATACACCTTACGATGTACCCCAGTTGAAACATCAACAGCAATCACTTCACTATTTTCAATATAAGCTGAAGAGTTTATCGACATTCCCTTAATCTCAGCGGCTACTGAATGGGTTGCTGCATTACCAAAATGAATATGTAGCCCATCCTGCTCGCCACTATAACCTGCATGCCCATGCATCAATGGGGCAATCAGTTGCATCAACACAAGCATTAAAACAAGTGATGCTTTCAGTGATCTTTTAAAGACTAACAACATAGCATGGAGTCTAATAAATTAAGGTAGGAGTAAAATTAACATTTTTATATTAACTTAAACTTAAGTTTTCAATTTCTGTACGTTTAATTTAAGGAGTTTTCATTATTTCTCTAGAAAATACAAAAAAACATATTACTCATAATTCAAGCAGGTTTTATAAAATGTTAAAGCTAACAACTTAGCTACAGCTCACTTGATCTTCTTTATCAAGATTTTATATTCAAGCCCTGCTCTACCTGATTAATGTAGCGCCTGAATAAAATACTAAATATGATGCCTTTATAAAATGACAAATATCAATAATGAAACAATAAATATCTAGTGGAGGGTATTCCTGCATTCCATTGAGTAGATTCTTCTCTCCTTAACTATTTATAGATGTATGACTGGAGAGATTCCTTAGCTATTAATGGTGCAGTATTACAATACTTATTTACTCCATTTTACTCACGACTTTATTGACATATTCCATGCTCGTTTGATTAAAAACTATACCTAATCAACACTCACTCATCACCCTTCTGTACTAATTTTAAAATAGCTTATAATTTATCTGACTCATTTTTTAATCTATAGGAAACAACGTGGCTAACAGTGAAACTGATATTAATGGTTGGTGTATGGGCTTTAATCCAGAGTATTCAGAAGACGCTCCTACTTTCGAACAAGTGAGTAATTTAACAGGAAGCATAATTCTTGAATTTGGCACTCCTTGGTGTGAGCATTGTCAGGCAGCAAGCCCTTCCATACAAAAATTATTCTCGAAGCATTCAGAACTTTCCCATATCAAGATATATGATGGTAAAGGTAAGAAACTAGGCCGAAAGTTTAAGGTCAAACTTTGGCCAACTCTAATTTTTTTGAAAGATGGACTAGAAGTTGATCGCCTCGTTCGTCCACTTCATGAGAATGAGATAGATAGGATGATAATAAAATATAAGTAATCTTTTTTAATAAACTAACAATAAATTCATAATACGACCAAAACCAAGAATAAATGACCTCGTATAGAGCTAACTACTGAGAAATTAAGCAGGAACCGATATACCGCCATTGCATTTATAAAAAAAGCGCGCCACAGGGCTCTTGCCTTTAATTTGATGGTTTTTTACTTTTTAGTAACTTAGTTTCTTAACTCTTGAATTGATTAACTTGAAAATACTTTTTACAAGAAGCTTGAATCACAAACTCTTTTGCTACTTCCATAAAAAAGCTAAGGTAAATAATTACCTTAGCTTTTTATTTATTCATTAAGGACTCTTAAAAAGAGTTTAATTTTTATACATCTAAGTTTGAAACTTCTAGTGCATTTTTTTCTATGAATTCACGTCTAGGTTCTACTTCATCACCCATTAGTGTTGTAAACACTTCATCAGCTGTTATTGCATCTTCAATTCTAACTTGTAATAAACGCCTGTTATCCGCATCTAGGGTTGTTTCCCATAGTTGCTCAGGATTCATTTCTCCCAGTCCTTTATAACGCTGAATCTGCTGGCCCTTCTTCGCTTCTTTCATTAATAAGCCAAACACACCTTTAAAGCTAGAAACGCTTTGTTCTTTATCACTGATAACAAGTTTACTTTCTTCATTAAACAAGCCACTGACAGTTGAACCAAAATGTATTAGTTTTTTATACTCTGCCGATTTAAAGAACAATGAAGTCAACTCAAATGTTTTTTCAACACCATGAGAAACTGTTGAACATAGTGCTACCCACTTATCTTCATCATAATCTAGCGATAAGCTGTAAACCGTAGGGCTAGACTCTATGTTGTTTAAAGCAACCTCAAGCTTCACCAACCATGCTTCAATATCTGATTGCTGAGCTTGCGCTGACAATTCAGGTAATACTAATAATTGATTCAGTACCAAGTCATCATAACGGCCAGATAAACGTGCTATCAAACTTTCAATTTGGAGGTGCTCTTTAGCTAATGTTTCCAATGCCATACCAACAATCGCTGGTGTACCTTCATTAATGATTAAGCTTGCTTTCTGCAAGCTAAGTTGTAACAAGTAACTATTTAGCTCGTTATCATCTTTTACGTAGTGCTCTTGCTTACCTTTCTTTACTTTGTACAACGGTGGCTGAGCAATATAAATATTGCCATTTTCAATAAGTTCTGGCATTTGACGATAGAAGAATGTCAGCAACAACGTTCTAATATGCGAGCCATCAACATCCGCATCGGTCATGATGATTATTTTATGATAACGAAGGTTTTCTGGTTTATATTCTTCCTTACCAATCCCACAACCTAACGCTGTAATTAAGGTACCCACCTCATCGGATGAAATCATCTTATCGAATCGAGCTTTTTCAACGTTAAGAATTTTACCTTTTAATGGCAAAATAGCTTGCGTACGTCTATCTCGCCCTTGCTTTGCCGAACCTCCGGCAGAGTCCCCTTCCACTAGGAATATTTCTGATAAAGCGGGATCTTTTTCTTGGCAATCAGCTAATTTGCCGGGTAAACCAGCAATATCTAACGCTGATTTTCGTCTTGTCATTTCACGCGCTTTTCTTGCAGCATCTCTTGCTCTTGCCGCTTCCAGCATCTTATTGGCAATTTGTTTTGCTTCTGAAGGGTTCTCTAACAAGAATTCATTAAGCAACTCAGAGAGTGACGACTCAACAATAGGTTTCACTTCTGATGACACAAGTTTATCTTTTGTTTGAGAGGAAAACTTTGGATCGGGTACTTTTACAGATAAAACGGCTGTCAAACCTTCACGCGCATCATCCCCCGATGTTGTCGCTTTTTGTTTTTTAGCTAAACCATGGGTTTCAATAAACTGATTAAGCGTTCGTGTTAAACCTGAACGGAAACCTGCTAAATGGCTACCACCATCACGTTGTGGAATATTGTTGGTATAGCAAAAAATATTTTCCTGGTACGAATCATTCCACTGCAAAGCAACTTCAACATTCACATCATTTTTATTCACATTGATATAAACAATTTTTTCATGAATAGGTGTCTTCTTTTTATTTAAGTGTTGTACGAAAGCTTGTATTCCACCTTCATATTCAAACACTTCTTCCTTTGCAGTTCTTTCATCAGACAAGCGAATACGTACACCCGAATTTAAAAAGGATAGTTCACGCAGCCTTTTTGCCAACAACTCAAAATGAAATTCAATGTTATTAAAGATATTGGTACTGGGTTTAAAACGTACGCTTGTACCTGTTTTATCACTATCTCCAATTATTTTTAATGGCTCTACGGGTTCACCATTTACATATTTTTGGTAGTGCTCATGTCCATCACGTTTAATATTAAGCTCTAACTCATCTGATAAAGCATTAACAACCGACACACCCACACCGTGCAAACCACCGGAAACCTTATAGGCGTTATCGTTAAATTTACCACCTGCATGAAGCACAGTCATAATAACTTCTGCTGCAGATCGTCCTTCGTCTGGATGAATATCAACAGGTATTCCACGACCATCATCAGTAATGGTGACAGAGTTATCCTCATGGATAATAACTCCAACCTCACTACAAAATCCTGCTAGAGCCTCATCAATTGAGTTATCAACCGCTTCAAACACCATGTGATGCAAACCAGAACCATCGTCAGTATCGCCAATGTACATACCAGGTCTTTTACGCACAGCATCCAAGCCTTTTAAAACTTGAATGTTTGAAGAGTCATATGACTGATCTTTATTTTCTTCGCTCACTTAGTGTTCCTCTGTTTCAATTCGCCCATGTTTCACGTGAAACACCTTCGAATCATTTGTTTCAATATATTCCAAAAATAGCTGCTTATTAGTGGTTGTAATAAAAACCTGCACAGCTAAATTATTAAGGAAAAGCATTACCTTTCGGAAACTAACATCATCAAGTTCCGCAGCCAAATCATCAATTAATACACACGCTGACTTTTCAACCACACCACTCATTAGTTTTATTTGGGCTAAATACATCGCAATAACCATTAACTTCATCTGCCCTCTCGATAAATAATCTTGCGCCAACTTATCGTTAACCAATACCTTTATGTCAGACTTATGTGAACCAACGGTTGAGTGCCCATAATAAATATCTCTTGGCTCAGCCTTACTCAATGCATCCTCAAGTGACAGTGACGCATCCCAGCCTTTTCTAAAATCAACCCTAAGCTGAATGTCGCCTATTAACTGCCTAGCAATCAACGATAACTCTTTCTCAAACTTAGACACGTACTCTTGTCGTTCAATACTAACCATTGTACCGTATTCAACAAATTTATTATTCCATACCGACAAGGTATCTAGCTGCTTTGTTTTTAATAGTTTATTTCGCTGCTTAAGCAATTGATTATGCTTCTTAGAAATATCAAGAAAGTTATGTTTCACGTGGAACACACCCCAATCAATAAATGACCGACGAACGCTCGAACCGTTTTCTAATAATGTTTGGGATTCAGGTCTAATTAAATGCGTGTGTAAATACTTTGATAGCTCAGATGACTTTTTTTCTGTTCGACCATTAATTCGTATTAAGGTATCGCCATGTTTTTTCTTAATGGCAATTTTATTAGCTGAGCTTTTACCTTGTAGCTCAGCAAACACTGTTAAATCACTTTCATTAAAAGAAACAACTTTTTTGATGTTATGAGTGCGAAATGAACGCGCTCTACTTAGCAAATAAAGCGACTCTAATACGCTAGTTTTACCACTACCATTTGGCCCAACAAGAATATTAAGTTTTTCACAGGGGGTTATTTCTATTAACGCTATATTCCTAACATTGTTTATTTGTATTTTAGATAAATACATTTACCAAGGGCTATATCCGCATCGGCATAATAACAAAGCGACTACTTAAATCTTCAGGGTTTTCAAGTAAACAACTGCTGTTTGTATCGGTAAAGGAGACTCTAACAATTTCTGACTCAATAACATTCAAGGCATCCATTAAATAACTTGAGTTAAACCCCATGCTCATTTCATTACCCTCATAATCAATAATAACCTCTTCTTCCGCTTCATCCTGTTCTGGGTTATTAGCGTTAATTGTCATTAAATGATTCGAAAGGTCTAAACGAATTCCCTTGTATTTTTCATTTGATAAGATTGATACCCTTGATAAAGCAGATTTAAATAATTGTTTATCCACCACGAAGCTATGTTCGCTTTCATCAGGCACTACATTTTTGAAGTCAGGAAATTTCCCGTCAATTAATTTAGCGTTCAACTGAACATCATCAAAAGAAAAGTTGATGTTATTTTTTGCAATTTGAATATCCACACACCCTTCAAATTTCTCAACAAGCCTTAATAATTCTTGAGCAGCTTTGCGCGGAATAATAACTTGTGAAATAGAACCTGTACTTCCATCCATTTGATTCGAAGATAATGCAAGCCTATGTCCATCTGAAGCGACTGTTTGCAATTCACCATCAACAACATCCATCATTAACCCGTTAAGGTAATAACGTACATCCTGTTGCGCCATACAAAAAATAGTTTTGCTAAAGGCTTTAACCAAGAGGTCACGATTTAATTGAAGACTATCAATGTAATTAAGTTCATCAAACAAAGGGTATTCATCTGCTGATAACGTTCTGATAGTAAAGCGACTTTTACCAGATTTTATAACAACAAGGTCCTGCTTAAACTCCAAGTTAATCATCGAATCATCAGGTAATGAACGACAAATATCAAGTAACTTTCTACCAGGAATCGTTACTTTAAAGTCTTCATTACAATCTAAGTTTGTCTGAGCCGTAACCTGTACCTCTAAATCCGTACCGGTTAGCTTCAATACCCCATGACTAAGAGAAAAGAATACATTTGATAAAATTGGCAGTGTTTGTCTTCGCTCAACAACACCAAAAACCTTCTGTAATGGTTCTAATAAAGAACTCTTAATAATATTTAAATTCATATCTTAATACTTATTATAATTATAAGGGTTTAAAAAACAGTTAATAACTCAATATACTTCTTTAAAATCAATACCTTAGATAGAAATAAACTCATTTATAAACCATCTAAACACTTGTGGATAATTTGTTTATAAAGTAGCAAACATACTTATACACAACTTACTCATACTAATGAGAGAGTGTTCTTAACAGGTTTTTATAATCTTCATCAATTTTCTGATCTGATTCACACAACTCCTTCACTTTACGTGTTGCGTGTAAAACAGTCGTATGGTCCCTGCCCCCAAACTGGCTGCCAATTTCAGGCAAACTATAGCTGGTTAGTTCTTTTGCTAAGGCCATTGCAATTTGTCTTGGCCGGGCAATAGATCGAGTACGTTTAGATGATAACAGGTCAGCCATTCTAATTTTGTAATATTCAGCGACAGTTTTTTGAATATTATCAATGCCTATTCGCTTGTTCTGTAGTGCAATCAAATCACGCAAAGCTTCTTTGGTAAAGTCTAAGGTAATGGGTTGGCCGGTAAAATTAGCATTCGCAATAACACGACGAAGTGCCCCTTCAAGTTCACGTACATTTGATTTAATTCGGTTCCCCATAAAGAAAGCAACTTCATCGGCTAAATCTATACCACTCAAAGCCGCTTTGCTTTTTAAAATAGCAACACGTGTTTCAAGATCTGGGGGTTCAATAGCAATAGGTAAGCCCCAACCAAATCGTGACTTTAATCGCTCTTCTAAGCCATTAATTTCTTTTGGATAACAATCACAGGTCAACACTATTTGTTTATTACTTTCAATCAAGGTATTGAAGGTATGGAAAAACTCTTCTTGAGAACGTTCTTTTTTTGCAAAGAACTGAATATCATCAATCAACAACAAGTCGAGTGACCGATAGTAATTCTTAAACTCATTAATCGTATTCTTTTGTAACGACTTGACCATATCAGAAACAAAACGCTCTGATGAAATAAAGCTAATTTTGGCATTTTTATTCTGTTTAAGAATATTATTTCCAATTGAGTGCATTAAATGAGTTTTACCTAAACCGACCCCACCGTAAATAAATAACGGGTTATAAGCACTACCAGGATTCTCGGAAACTTGAATTGAAGCCGCTTTGGCAAGCTCATTCGATTTACCTACAACAAAAGAATCAAACACAAAGGCTGTATTTAAGTTGTGAGAAACTTCAGGACCGCGATTACTAGGTTTATTAACGGAACTCGGGGTGATTTTTTTAATACTCGGTACAACCGTCGCTTTTGAGCTACCTATTTTCAAGAGAACAGTTGTCGAAGAACCTTCTACCTCAGAAACAATTGATTTGATCTTAGTTAAATAATTATCAGACACCCAGTCAAGAACAAATTTGTTAGGGGCAAATAAACAAAGCTCATCATTTGCCACACTAGCTTGTAACGGTCTAATCCATGTATTTATTTGTTGCGGAGGAAATTCCCCTTCAAGTTGCTGGAGACATTTTTCCCAGAGTAACGACACAGCGATCCTTATTGAATTTAATTACCTGAGGATTATTACATTAAATAGCTACTTACCCACAGAAGTAAATAATAAAAACCCTTAAATAAGGGTATAACATGTGGATAAAATGACTGTGGTAAACACTAACAACTTATCCACAGCAAAAATAAGTATTTATAACTAAGTTAATTTCAAACTAAACCTTTGTTTATAAAAGTAAATAAGGACATATCAACAGAAAATCAATTGCTAATAGTAATAATAATTCTTTAAAAGAAATAATCTTAATATTAAATATCGATTAATAAGTTTTTAAAACAACAAATCTGACTTGTTAAAACAAATTCAAATTACGCATAAGCATTGACTTTTAAGGAAAAAAACAGTAATCTGCGCAGTCTTTTTCTCGAAAGAAAAACTAACTTTCATCTATTTCTTTCGAAACATATTTTAAATATAAGCATTAATAGGACACTTCAGCATGAAAAGAACATTTCAACCAAGTAACTTAAAAAGAGCTAGAACTCACGGTTTTAGAGCAAGAATGGCAACTAAATCAGGCCGTAAAATTATTAATGCTCGTCGTGCAAAAGGAAGAGTTAACTTATCAGCTTAATTGCTAAAGAAAACAAACCGTACGCATTTACGAAATCTGACCGGCTGAATACAGCCGTTGAATACTCAAATGTATTCAAGGGCGCAAAAAAAAGCAGTGATTCAATATTTACGGTTTTAGCAAAAAAAAACAATCAGAGTCGTGCGCGACTCGGTTTGGCTATTGCTAAAAAAAGTGTAAAGAAAGCAAATCAACGCAATTGTATAAAGCGAGTCGTTAGAGAGACTTTCCGACAACAAAAAGAAAGCCTCTCTAACTATGATTTTGTCGTGTTATGTCGGCATAAAGCCGCACAGGCAAGTAAAGAAGAGCTTTCACAAGCAATAAAAAGGCATTGGAAAAAGTTGATTATTGATGAATAAACTATTCATTTATTTAATTAAGTTTTATAGGAAGTTCATTAGCCCCTTGATGGCTAGTCGATGCCGTTTTTACCCAACATGTTCTGAATATGCCATGCAAGCATTTGAAGAATATAGTTTTTTTAAAGCATTATACTTAACGCTTTATCGTCTCATACGTTGCCAGCCTCTTTGTAAAGCTGGTGTGGACCCCCTACCTACATCACAAAAAAATAATGGATAATCAAAAAACACTACTTCTTGCTGCGCTAGCTTTAGTAGCAGCTCTTATTTGGCAAGCTTGGCAAACAGATTATGTCTTACCTAAAGCAACAGCTGCAGCGGTAAGCCAAAGTGGTAAGGCTATTCAAGCTGACGATGTACCTAGTTCAAGTAGCGATAACTTAAATATTTCTGAAGATAACCAGAAATCCTCAAAAGTAGGATTGGGTGAAGTTATTACAGTAACGACAGATGTTTACAAATTACAAATAAACACGCTTGGCGGAGGAATTAACCAACTCCAGCTTAGCCAATACCCTGAAGAAAAGGGCCTCGATGTTCCTATTCAACTTTTGAATGATAATGGGGCGAAAATCTTTGTCGTTGAATCTGGGTTAATCTCAGCAGAAGGCCGCAGCCCAAATCATCACGCATTATGGCAAGCGGAAAAAACAAGTTATGTTTTAAGTGACGATCTTTTACGAGTTCCCTTAACTTGGACAAACGCAGAAGGCATTACGGTTCGTAAAACTTATACTTTCAGTAAAGGTAGTTACCGCGTTGATCTTGAAACTCAAGTTATAAATAACTCATCAACTAATTTGTCAGTCAGAGAATACTTGCAAATTAAACGTAATAATTACCTTGAGGAAAAAGCTAACTCGTTTATTTATACCTATACTGGCGGTATTTTATACACTGAGGAAGACAAGTATCAGAAAATTAGTTTTGATGATATGTTGGACGAAAATCTAAGCCAAAAAGCTATTGGTGGTTGGGCAGCGATGATTCAGCATTACTTTGGTGTTGCTTGGGTTCCTAACAAAGACAAGCAATATAGTTATTACTCCAAGTCTTTAGATGGCGGTTTGTATGTAATTGGTGCTTACTCAGAAAATAAAACGATTAACACGGGTGATAGTCAAACGATTAACTCAGTGTTATTTGCTGGGCCTAAATTACATGAGCAGCTTAAAGTAACTGCACCAGGGCTTGATTTAATGGTCGATTACGGCAAATTAACCATTATTGCTGAACCTATTTTCTGGTTATTAAGTTTCTTTTATGACTTAGTTGGTAACTGGGGTGTCGCCATCATTATGGTTACTTTTTCAATTAAATCACTTTTCTATAAATTGTCAGAAAAGAGCTATAAATCAATGGCAAACATGAAGCTTGTTCAGCCTCGTATTGTTGCTTTGAAAGAGCGTTATGGTGATGATAAGAAAAAGCTAAATGAAGCAATGATGGAGTTATATAAAACGGAAAAAATTAACCCATTAGGTGGTTGTTTGCCGATATTAATTCAAGTTCCTGTCTTTATTTCTTTATATTGGACTTTGCTTGAAAGTGTTGAGTTAAGACAAGCACCCTTTATGCTATGGATGGATAATCTATCGGCAGCCGATCCTTACTTTATCTTGCCGGTTATTTACGGTATTACTATGTTCTTCCAACAACGTTTGAATCCTGCTCCAGTTGATCCAATGCAGAAGAAAATGATGCAATTATTACCTATTATGTTTACAGGTTTCTTTGCCTTTTTCCCATCAGGGCTTGTGCTGTACTGGATTGTTAATAATCTGTTAACCATTGCTCAACAGACCTTTATTATGAAGAAAATTGAATCAGGGCAAAACAAAAAGTAAGTAGCATGTTGAAAAGTACAGACACCATTGCCGCCATTGCAACAGCAAGCGGCCGTGGTGGAATAGGCATTATTCGTATTAGTGGTTTAGCGACTACTGAAATATGTGAAAATATTTTAGGTGGGAAAATTCCCGCTCGGCAAGCCTGTTTAAAAAACTTCAAGCAAAACGACGAAAGCAATATTGATAGTGGCTTGGCTATTTTTTTTAAGGGCCCAGCCTCATACACTGGCGAAGATACCTTAGAGTTACAAGGTCATGGTGGCCCAGTTGTACTCGATATGCTATTAAAACGTGTGTTGGAATTAGGTGCGCGTTTAGCTGAACCTGGTGAGTTTACTCAACGGGCTTTCCTTAATAATAAACTTGATTTAGCGCAGGCGGAAGCTGTTGCCGACATTATTGATGCTGGCACAAGTGCTGCGGCTATATCAGCGCAGCGTTCTTTGCAGGGGGCTTTTTCTACACACATCAACGACCTACAAAAACAATTAACACATTTACGTTTATACGTTGAGTCAGCCATTGATTTTAGCGATGAAGAAATTGATTTTTTAGCCGGTGATGAATTAAAAGTAATTATCAATACCTTAAAGCAAGCTTTTGAAAAGCTGGCAAATACAGCTAAGCAAGGTAGCTTATTACGTGATGGGATGACCGTAGTTTTAGCCGGTAAACCCAATGCAGGGAAATCCAGTTTATTAAATGCTCTAGCGCAACGTGATACAGCGATTGTGACTGAAGTTGCTGGTACCACAAGAGATGTATTGCGAGAGCAAATTCAAATAGACGGCATGCCTGTTCACATTATTGATACTGCAGGGTTACGTGAAACTGATGATATTATTGAACAAGAAGGTGTAAAACGAGCTAAACACGCCATTTCAAATGCTGATCAAGTGCTTCTTGTGGTTGATGACCAAGAGTCCGCTGGGCAAGATTATTTAGGTCTACTAAAGGATATTCCGCCCAGTATTCCTGTTACGGTTATTTATAATAAAATTGATATAACAGGTGTGCATCCAGGGGTGCATACAACAAACGAACAAACGACGATAAAACTATCGGCCAAGCAGAACCAAGGGCTTAATTTATTAACGGATCACCTTAAAACGTTAATGGGTTATAACCCAGATGAAAAAAATATCTTTTTGGCGCGCCGCCGTCATTTGGATGCGTTAGCAAGGTCTAACCAATTTCTAAATGATGGCATTGAGCAATTGCTGGAATATCAAGCAGGTGAGCTATTTGCTGAAGATTTGCGTTTAGCGCAACAAGCATTATCAGAAATAACAGGAAAAATGACACCGGATGACTTGTTGGGAGAAATCTTCTCCTCATTTTGTATTGGCAAGTAGCCCCTCCTAGCTATCTTTAAAGCCTAAAATTTGTGGCAGCTCGTATATATGCCTGTGTAGGCTTTCTTCCATATCGACACTTTAAATAAAGCTCGTTTAACGCTTTAAGTTCATGATTTTTTTCTGGGTAGTCTTTACCTATGCGTGAGAAATAATCGCTACTGGTTTCAAAGTTTTCCCTTTTTCCTGCTTTTTTTCCCAGTCTTTTACAAAGTTTTAAGTATGCCGCTTGAACGGGGTCTGGTGCGTGTCGTTGAAGGTAAAATAATATGCTTATACTTAGCAATAACACTATCGCGCTGAAGGCTGCGAGCGATAGCAGCATATCCGCCCAATTCATAATTCCAAAGTTGGATAAAAACTCGAGCTGTTTTTCAGGGCCATAAGCAAGTACGGCGTTTTGCCAATAATAATCGACACTGTGTATAAGCCAATTAAGTTGCTGGGCTAATTTATTGAATCCTTCAGGAGGGTTAATAAGAAAGTTAATATCACCATTTAAACGTTGCTGACTAGCATCAACACTATGTTCAATGCGGTTAGGAGCAATGGCAGCGGTAGGATCTATACGAACCCAACCCTCTTTTGTTAACCAAACTTCAACCCAAACATGGGCATCGGCTTGACGTATGGTATAAAAATCACCCAGTTTGTTGTATACCCCACCTTGGTAACCCCCAACTAAACGTGCAGGAATACCAGCGACGCGCATTAACGTTGCAAAACTAGTGGCAAAGTGTCCACAAAACCCCCGTTTAGTTTCAAACAAAAATTCAGCAATAGGGTCTTCCCCTAAAGAGGGTGGAGTCAGAGTGTAATAAAATTCACGATGGTAATAAGACAGAGCTTTGTTAATAATATCTTTTGTGTTTTTAGCACTGTCAGTCCATTGTTGCACAAGCTTAAATACCTTGGGATGGGTGTTTTCTGGGATTTTTAACCCGCGCACCTTATCTTCTTTTGATAGCTGTAATAAAGCGGTGGACGTTGAAGAACGAAGCTCAAAGGATAGATTACGATTGAGTTTTGCTTTAAGCATTAATTGGCGATCATGACTTAAGTGTGCGTTATTAGGTGCATGGCTTGGACTATCGAGCGCGTATAACCAAAATTGCTTATGTGGCTCCATCATTAAGGTGTATTGGAAATCATCACTTTTTTCTGACCATTTTATGGCGCGCTGAAAAGATTCTTTTTTAGGAGGTGTTAGAAACCATTTTTTACCATCGGTTTCCCAAAAAACTGGGCCACGCCAGTATAGGTCTTTGTGTAAGGGTGCATTGCTATTGAAACGGACACGAAAGGCAGTTTCATTGGATAATGCCAAATTTGATACAGCCCCTGGATTTATCTCGTCACTTAAACCACTAACGGCTGATTGCTCATCAGGCATGCTCCATAGAGGGCCAATCATTCGAGGAAATAATAAGAAGAAAACCAGCATTAAGGGAATGGCTTGTAATAGCACCGCTCCACAAATGCGCAGTAATGCGGGGTTCTTCAGTGATTCAACATTGCTATTATTGATGATTAGCGCAAAGAGTAAGGCGAAAAAAATCATCAATCCATACAAGGCTAACTCAATTCGTTGGTCAAACAAGAAAGGTGTGATGAGCACAAAAAAGTATAGATAGATAACAGCCTGAGCATCACGTTGGTTACGACTTTCCAGAAGTTTTAAGCCCATTAGTATAATTAATAAGCTACTACTTGCATCACGTCCAAAGGACATACCAAAGTTATTAAGGACAATAAAGCCTAAACCCAGCGCCAAGGGTAATAAAACCCATTTACTGGGGGTCAACCAAGTCCAAACAAGGCTTAAGCTTCGCCAAATAAGTAAAGCGAATGCCAGCCCAATAAATAATGGTTTTAAATGGGTGGAATGAGGAATAATTAGTAAACAAGCAATTAACAATAAGAGCTTAATCAGGCTGTTTTGAATGGGAGCTGTTTTAGTACTCATATAAGGCCAATTGTTTTAAACAATGCGCTTGATGGGCGTTGCCATTATTTGGTGTTAGTTCTACGCCTGGTAGGCGCAAACCATACGATAGTCCTTTCTTCTCACAACTTAAAACCCAGTAACAGAGCTGAGAAATTTTACTTTCTGGGTCTAAGTCAGCGCAAGATAGCCAGTCTAAGTAAATATCAGCAGATTGCTCCGCACTAAATTCATTACTGTAAATCCCCTTCTCCGCAGCAAATGCCTTCCAGTTGATGTGGCGATAACTTTGACCTGTTTGATAGGGTTTTAAGCCAGCAAAATCATCAGTTCCTGAGGCGACACTGAGAATACCTCCATTTATTTGATCTTTAGAGTCAAGCTGATAGTTTAGACCGCGATCAATAGCTTGTGGATAAACTAAGATTGCATGGTCAAAAAGCAAGGGAGACCAGGCTTTAAATAGACCAAAAGGGAATGATGTACTAAAGGTGATTGTTTTTGGTTTATACCAACCACGATGATTAGCTTTAATGGGCAGAGGTAATATGGTTTGGTTATTTGCGAGTAGGTTAAATGTTTGTTGTTGACCTTGGTGGCTAGCTGTAATTTGCCAGCGTGCACGTTGGTTAGGTTCAATAACATAGAGGTTTATTTCAAGCTGATCATTAGCAAAACAAGGTTTAGACTTTGTTGGTGAAATAAGTAATCCAGAGAGGTTTTTATAAGCGTAAAAGGTTGATGTTTGTGCGGCGGCGGCTAAGAGAAAGGTGAAAACAAAACCAAGACTATTATTGTAGTTAATTGAGGCAATTAACATGAGCAAAATAACAATAGCGAGTGATAAACCTGCTTTGTTAGGAAGAATAAAAATACGCCGATGATTTAGTTCAATTTCACGTAAGTATGCGGGTTCACCGCGTGTGAAACGTTTTAATGAGAAACGTTGTGCAAGCGTTAAGGCCACGTTATTTACCCTGCATTAAAGTTAAAACTGTAGCACGAGTGTTGGGGATAAAAAACTGATGCAGTAAGTTGTTAATAATTTAACTCAAGCGCACTACACAAGTAGTCCATAAAATCATCACTCACTCGGTAGGCTTGATCAATTATTTCTATGAGCGATTCACTTAGTATTTGCTCTTTTGATAAGGGGTGTATCGCAATAAAGTCCTTACGTTTAAGGTCGTTAATCATTGGGTGTTCTTTGCTATATCCACGAGGGTAAGTCTTTAAACTTTCACCTGAAAGACTGAAGTAACGCTGAAAGGTTTTATCACCCGTAATTTTGCTCCATGAACTCGGGTTATTACTTATCATTTCACGAATGCCGCTAAGGGCTACCCCACTCGGCCGCCAAATCCCTGCCGCAAGAAAGCACTCATCGTTGGATATGTGTAAGTAAAAAGCAGGGGCATGTACATTTTTGGCGGTTAGGTGCTTAAATTGAATACCGATATTGGTTTTATACGGCGTTTTATCTTTTGCAAAACGAATGTCCCTATATACACGCATTAAAGACCCCCCTGTTTTTTTTGCCACAGCGGTAAAGTTGGGTGAAAGCGCTTGAATATGCGGCTGCATCGTTTCAATTAATAGTAACGCTGGGCTACGAATGCATTCTTCATAAAGCGCTTTATGTTCGTTGAACCAAATACGATTATTATTGTTTGATAGGTTTCGCAGAAAATCAAAACTTTGCTGATTAAAAATAGGCTGTGGCATCGTCATATTAAACCGGGTAATTATTAGAATAGAGGGTCTGCTGTGTTTAAGGATATACTATAGGATCGTATTTTGTTGGTGTGGATAAGTTTATGGCGGCTTATAAAATAAGTATTAAAGGGCAAACCGAATCGTTTAGCTGTGAAGAAGGTGACACCTTATTGCGTGCAGCGTTAAGGGCAGGTTTGGGGGCTCCTTATGAGTGCAATTCTGGAGGCTGTGGCGCTTGTAAATTTGAGCTGCTGAGTGGTCAGGTTAATAATATTTGGCCAAGTGCACCGGGCTTATCTGTTAGAGATTTAAAAAAAGGTCGTCAGCTTAGCTGTCAATGTATTCCCACTGAAAATTGTGAATTAAAGCTACGTTTAAACTCAAAATTTACCCCAAAGCACAAACCCATAAAATCTGCCGCCCGTTTATACGATATTCGGCAAATAACCAAAGATATGAGTGAGTTTTGTTTTGAAGCTGAGCATAGTGCTCATTTTGAAGCGGGGCAATTTGCTTTGTTGGATATACCGGGTGTCGAAGGCTCGCGAGCCTATTCAATGAGTAATATCGCTAATAATGACAAGCATTGGCACTTCATCGTTAAAAAAATGCCAAATGGTGCAGCCAGTAACGTATTGTTCGACCAATACAAATTAGGGGATACCGTTAGTATTGATGGGCCGTATGGACTCTCTTTTTTACAGTTAGAAAGTAAAAGAGACATTGTATGTGTTGCTGGAGGCTCTGGGTTATCACCTGAAATGGCAATTTTAAAGGCTGCTGCAACAGCACCCAGCTTAATAGAACAAGACATCTATTTATTCTACGGTGGACGAACACCTGAAGATATCTGCCCACCAGACTTAATTAAAGCCGATGACAAGCTTAACAAGAGAATTAAAAACTATAATATCGTGTCGGATATTGATGCAGCAAAACAAATGGCTTGGACGGGTGAAACCGGCTTTGTTCATGAACTACTGCCGAAGACATTGAGTCAGCCACTAACCGAATATGAATACTATGCTTGTGGCCCGGCCGCAATGACCGATGCATTGTTAAAATTATTAATGATGGAACATAAAGTTCCGCCTGAACAAATACATTACGATCGCTTTTATTAAAAAGCGTCAAAATCTAATTTCAAGAGAAAAAAATGAGTGAATTGATAGTTTTATGTAAAACCAACGAAGTTGAAGAAGATACACCAATATCCGTATCGCCTGACAATTTCCCTACCCTAGCTGTTTACGAACACGAAGGGGAGTACTTTGTAACCGATAACCTATGCACACATGGTATGGCGGTTCTAACCGATGGCTATCAAGATGGGGAAGAAATAGAATGCCCGTTTCACGGTGGAGCGTTTTCAATTAAAACAGGAGAAGGAACTGCACCGCCTTGTTTTACACCAATAAAAACTTACTCAGTGACCATTGTGGATGGGAATGTTTGTATTCCAGCGGTTGGGTAATCAGTACCTTATAAAAATTTAAGAAAGTATAAGAGCGCTAATCTTCTCTTATACTTTATGTAGCTGAAGATAGTTCGCTTAACGTCACTGCAAAAGCTCGGGTTGAATAGGTGAGCTTAGACGAGGCAGTGGTTAATATTATTTTTTAAATACTTACATCTTATACGAGATAAATGAAGAAGGATTTTCATGAG
>Ga0209081_1000458_pt1 | contig 24595 bp, 17 predicted proteins | sample GOMGulsemesocosm_4_FD_184636 | JGI IMG/M metagenome (GOLD analysis project Ga0209081, IMG submission 184636) | Methane-oxidizing microbial communities from mesocosms in the Gulf of Mexico - GOM15B Gulf of Mexico (SPAdes) (version 2) | ecosystem: Environmental > Aquatic > Marine > Cold seeps... | reverse complement strand
CCAGCAGTAAAGCGGCGGCAAAAAAGAAGAGTGCTAAAAAAAGTAAGAAAAAATAGCGTGTTATACGAGCCTTCTATTTAAGAGCCTTATTGCGTGCAACAGTGGTTTGCACGCAATACTTGCTTTAGCGTGTAAGCTTATAGGGCGAGAGGTCTATATTGCTTGGCCTATCCAGCAGAATATCAACCATCACTTGGGCGCTAGCAGGCGCAGTAACAATGCCATTGCGATAATGCCCCGCATTTAAACTCAGGTTTTTAACGTTAGGAATACGGCAAATATAAGGCACGCTATTGGGCGATGTTGGGCGTAAGCCTGCCCATCGATAACCCTGCGACAATTTGTCGCATTTTCCCCAATCTGGTTTTGTCATAAGATTCGCGGTCTAATTTAAAAAAATACCGGGAATGGGACGAATGAAAAAAATAACAAGAAGTCTTCGTGAAAAAATCAATGAGCAAGCCGGGGAAAAAACGGTTGTGCAAGCATCCGCTTTTTTAACGCCTATGCTATGCAGTGTCGCCTTTGTTGCAGGTGTTTTGCAAATTAGCACTGCACAGGCAGAGCCTATTCAGCTACAAGAAATACTGGTTGAAGGTAAGATGATCGATGGTCGGCCCCTATACGACACCACGGCAGGACCAGTGGATGGTTATCGTGCTATCACTGGAATATCAGCAACTAAAACCAATACACCGGTAAGAGAAACGCCGCAGACGATTAATATAATCCCACGTTCGGTGATTGATGATCAAAAAGCCAATACTGTTGATGAAGTTTTGCAGAATGTTCCTGGGGTAGTAACCGTTTCTTCAGCCGTTACACCAGCGGCAGACTCAACGTTAATACGCGGTTTTTTTGGGGACACATGGGTAGATGGTCTTACATCGGCTTTCAACCTTGGTGATCGCCAAGGTTTGATTAATGTTGAAAGGGTAGAGGTTTTGAAAGGACCTACAGGTATGCTTTATGGTGGTAGTGGTGTCGGTACGCCGATTGGTGGTGCCATTAATCTTGTTTCTAAACTACCCGAAAAAGAAGGCTATGGTGAGGTAGGGCTTACGTTTGGTTCACATAATTCAGTACATCCATTTGTTGATATTAACCAGCCTATTTCTGAGAATGTTCTGTTCCGTTTTACGGGTGAATATACCGATGAAAAAAGCCATATTGATGTGCTGGAACGACAACGATACAACCTTAATCCAACGCTAACATTTACCAACAACTCAACGACATCGCTTACACTTCAAGGTAAATACACAAACTGGCAAGGGCAGGATTATCAAGGTTTACCTGTCACAGGAACAACTACTGGGAACAAGCTAAAAGAGGATTTATTTCTTGGGCCTGATGATATACCTGAGAGTGAGTCGGAATATAAAGGCCTGACCGTGAGCCTCGATCATTCATTTAATTCTGTATGGTCAACCAATATAAAAACACGTTTCTCCAAAGGGGAATACGATGAAAAAGCCCAGTTGGTATCGGATCTCTTCTTTGGAGGTGCGAATCCCATTGACCCTGCTGTTGCGGCTCTATTTGGGCTTGCAATTCCAGCTAACCAATGGCAGTTAACGGATATTCACGTGTTTCAAGAACAGGAAGAGAAAACAATTGCAGGGCATGTGCTTGCAGAGTTTGACGTTGGCTCTACTAAAAATAAATTTTTATTAGGTGCAGATTATAGTCAGTTGGATACGGAGAGCTTTTTCGATTTAGCAACTATTCCTGACCCAGTTCTAGGTGGTTTTGGTGTTCCTTTGCTCATTGACCTTAATGCTCCAAATCTTGTGTTTCCTAGCTACACAAACCCAGGTGCGGGAATCAACAATACGTTTCTCGAAGTGGTGACAAAAGGGCTAACCGCACAGTTGCAAACAACCATCAATGACAAAGTTCACCTTGTTGCTGGTGTACGTAGAGCCAATATTAAGATTGACTACCTCAGTACTAACCCATTTTTTGCAGGTAATAATACAACTGATGAGAGCAAATGGTTGCCACGAGTAGGGGCTCTTGTTGACATTACTCCACAATTTTCTGTATTTGCTAGTTACAGTGAAGGGATGCGAGGTACAGCTTTTAGTACCGTGGTGGGTGAGTTAAAGCCAGAGTTTTCGGACCAAATTGAAGCGGGTGTAAAGTTTAATTTTGATGATCGTTTATCAGGCACATTGGCCGTATACAGAATTAACCGAGAGAATACACTTGTTGCTGTACTAGGTACTTTAGGTGTTGCGGCAGAGGGGCAACAAAAGTCAGAGGGATTTGAAGCGGATATACTTTACCAGATGGGGGCGAGTTGGCAGTTGCTAGCAAATTATGCTTATGTAAATGCGGAGTTTACTGATAATGGTCCACTTTCAGGTGTTAAGGTTGGCAATAAACTTGCGGGTGTGCCTAAACAATCAGGGCGTGTATGGGTAAATTATTCGGTTATAGATGGCCAGTTTAAAGGTCTTAGCCTTGGTAGTGGTATTTACATGCAGGATGATATTTATCTGGATGCGAATAACCTTTATGAGACAGATGGCTTTTTTACAATCGATGCAAAAGTTGCTTACGAAAAGGGTGACTTTGGAGCCTCTCTTGCGGTTAAAAACTTGACTGGCGAAGATTATTATATTCGCTCACCATTCCATGTGGATGGCCGAGTAGAGCCATCAGATGGGGCTACTCTTTATGGTACAGTGTCTTGGATGTACTAAAACAAAATAATTATTTAAGGCTTGTAAGGGATAATAATGCTACGTAGAAAATTCATTAAAACAGTCGCTGCCGCAGCAGCACTTTCTCCATTCTTACAGAATGCAGGTGCTGCAGAAGTGGCTGAGCATAAAGACGTTATAGCATCAGCAAACCCACATGCCGACCTGAAGGCAATGGGTAACCTGAAAATGATGGGCGATGAAGAAATTGTCATGTTGCTCTACCCCGGTTTTGCTGCGTTGGATTTAGTTGGGCCTCAATTTATTTTTGCTTCGATGATGGGTGCTAAAGTCCACTTGGTGGCAAAGGATGCCTCTAAGCCGGTGAAGTGTGGACTGGGTATCTCAATTACACCGACAATGTCATTTGATGATGTCAAAAAGAAACCCACTATCTTTTTTGTCCCAGGTGCAGGCATGGGGATGATTGACGTGTTTGAAGATAAAGAGACGATGGATTTTGTGACTGAATGTGCGGCTCAAGCAGACTATGTCACTAGCGTTTGCACAGGTTCATTAATACTCGCCAAAACGGGTTTACTGGAAGGCAGGCGAGCAACGTCCCACTGGACAGCACTCAATGTTCTAAAAGACTTTGGTTTAGAGCCTGTTAATGAACGCGTCGTGACCGATGGTAACTTGATCACCGGCGGCGGCATTACAGCCGGTATTGATTTTGGCTTAACTGTACTCGCGGCACTGCGTGGTGAAAACTACGCAAAAGCGGTGCAGTTACAAATGGAATATGCGCCAGCACCTCCGTTTAATTCAGGCACACCAGAAACAGCTCCCCCAGCAATCACAAGAAGTATGCGTGCCATGAATGAGCCACTAATTAAAAAAGCCAGGGAAATAGCTAGAAAAAGCTGATTTTTTTGGAATAATTAGCAGTTCTACCAACGGCGCTTAACAGGTATGAATTCACACATTTAACGCGCTAGTCACAATGCCATTACGGTAGTGTCCCACATTTAAACCCAAGTTTTTTACGTAAGGAATACGGCAAGTATAAGGTACGCTATTGGGTGATAAGGGTCTTAAAGCAACCAAAAAATAACAGGCATAAAAAAAGCCCAACCCCCTATAGGGAATTGAGGCTGATTTAGTTGGTGGGCCTTGAAGGACTTGAGCCTTCGATCAATGGATTAGATAGTTAAGTACCCTCATAAATAAAGGAAGAGGGGGTCATAGGTACTGTTCATATTTCAATATCTTGGCTTCCAGTCGCTTCGAAAGAAAGTCATTGGCGGATTTAAGTTCTTGGCGAATAAAAATAGCTTCTTTACGGTAGTTACTGATTTTTGTTTGATCCCATTTTTTGGGAGGGGGCTGAAGATTGGTAATTCTATCGCACAGTTTAACCATCCATACTTCTGTGGGCTGTTGCTTAATTCTATGAAGGCTATCTTTCATTTGCTCTTGTTTAGAAGGGAGGCTTTTGTCTTTGCTTAAAGCCAGTACACCATCAGCGACCGCTATTCCAAACTCTCTTTCTATTTCATGGAAAGTTGCCGGGGTATCTTCAATCGAGTCGTGTAATAGGGCGCATTGAATCAGCAAATCAGAATTTTCAATATTGCCATTGGCTATTGCAGTCATAGCTTCCATAGTTACTAATCCAATATGATTGATGTAAGGAATGTTGGAGCTTGGAAGTAACTGTCCATTATGAATATTACTTGCATAATTCCAAGCTTTTAAATAGATGTCTTGGTTCCAATGTTTCATTGTTATTTCCTTTTAGTGAATGGAATAATGCTGTTCAATTCTTCCTCTAGTTGTTGTACACAAAGTTGCGAGTCTTTATGGCCTAGTTCGACGGCTTTTCGATACAACTTTAAACAATCCAGTTTGCTTTTTGGCACGCCTTTTCCTCGATGATAACGCGTTGCCATTTTTAAAATTGCAGGCAGGAGGTTTTGCTCAGCCGCTAACTGGTACCATCTTATTGCTTCACCAGGGGCTTTTTTACAACCAAAACCAGACTCATAAAAACTACCAACCTCAAGTTGAGCTTTTGCCAACCCTTGTTCTCCGGCCATTAGGGTAAATCTAAATGCTTCTGGGAGTGACCTCTCAACGACAACGCCGTAGAAATAAAATGTTCCTAATTCATATTGAGCTTCCGCATCACCTTGATTAGCGGCTAACTGATACCAATGAATAGCTTGCTTGAAATCATCCTTTATTCCATGCTCTTGACCATAAGCGAAAACAGCGCAATCAACATCGTAATCTGTTGCATAGTCATCATATATGATGAATAAGCTTTGAGGATAAGTGAGGTTAGATGAAAATCCATACTGGTATGCCAATCCAAGTTTAAATTGAGCTTTAGCTAATCCCTTATCTGCTGCTAGGCGGTACCACTGCATCGCTTCATTATAATCAATAGCTATTTCTTCACCAGTTTCGTACTTCGTGCCAAGAAGGTATTGAGACTCTGCGTCATCAAGCGTTGCCTTACTTCTAAGTTCCCCAATATTTGCCACTGTTTGCTCCCTTAAGCCAATATAGCAAACTACCCTAATTTTGGTAATTATGTAACTCCCCTCACTAACAACCGAGGTTTTAAGTGGAAATTAAGTGACTGAGCCAGCCCTAATTTACTAGATACTTTCTAAAATCATAATTTAACTTAACACAGAAAACGAGTAATTCTGATTGCTAAATACTGTTGATATGCTTGTGATACGGAAAGCTTAATCATGCCGCCAAAGAAAGTTTGAGCACTTAACCTTTGGGTTATTAGGCGACAACTAGCACAGCCGATTTCGGTAACGCTAAGAATGCCGAACCCATCCTGCTAAAACAGGCACAACATAATCTTTACCTAAGTCGTGACCAACGTTAGGTACAACAACATAATGACCCTGAACAGAATTACTAAACTGAATCACTCGTTCGTACGGGCTTTGCCAGTCCTTTTCACCGACATGAATTTCAATATGATTGGGGGCTGGGAATGACTTTGTTTCTGTTAATTGCATGAGTTTATCTGCTCGGGCGGGGCTGTAGTAACGCAAAGCAGCTTTATTTATAACACCGCCAAGAACAGGCGAGATTAACAAGATGCTTCCGGGGTAAGGCTCTAATGCTGATAAAGCGTGCAATAGCAGATAGCAGCCATAAGATACGGCAACAACCTTTGCATCTTGAGACAAGTAGTTAGACTGTAGGTCATTTGTAATTAAATCAAGTTGCTCAGAAAATGATAGGTTTTTAAAAGAGCCGGGGGTTTCTCGACCCTCAAGGCCATAACCTAAGTCTAAGATGCCTTTGCCCAGTCCTGTTGCAACTTTCCCATCTCTGCCGGGAAGGTAATAAATTGTTTTGCCCATCGTTTATTAAGTTACCGTGTAAAAGTTAGTGCTACATGTATTTTATTGAGAATACAAATGCGTTACATTATGCGTACATTACAGGGGCGCATTATCTATGTCACCAAGAAAAACAACAACACTAAATCTACGAGTTGATCCAGCCATCAAAGAAGCTATAAAAACAGCGGCTAACCGCGATCACCGTAGCGTAGCCAACATGATTGAAATGCTTATTCGTAAGCACTGCGAACAAGAAGGTATTTCAATACCTGAACAACAAACAATGTTTGGTGATGCTGATGAATGAAAAAACCATTCGGGCATTGGTAGAAGCAGGCGCAGTAAAGAAAGTACGCATCATCGCTAATGGAGCGGCAATACACGTTGATATAGTGACCCAAAATGACGTTGTAACCGCCACTACGCTTAAAGGAGCGATAAATGTGTGGGCTGGCTATTGATACCGCTGCAAAGTGGATTAAAAACTTAGAAATAGGCCGTATTGAGCTAATTGTTGAAAAGTGGCTGCCAGATCAAAAAGGGCTAAAGATATAACGTACAAAAAGAGAACATATCATATGGTTTGAAGCGCTAACCGGTTTTCGTGAAGAATCAGCAGAGCAAGTTCATGAAAATATCGTTATTGATGATGGTGTATTATGTCTCGTACAAACGGAAGGGCGCATTCTTTTGGTTTACTCTTCTGTATGTGCTTTTAATGCGATGATCTTGCGATTCGCAATCGCGCACGCGTCTTTATTCCATTGGCTTTTTTGCTTTATATCAGTTCAACATAATATGCCCTAAATATGTGCTTGATCAAGAGCTAGGTAAGACGTATTATTACAGGTTGTAAATAAGTTAAGTTTGAGTAATAAATTTGGCTAATATTTATAAATATCCCTTTTTGGTTTTTCTGAGCGTTTTTTTAATTAGCACCAACTGTTTTGCTGATGCGGGTCGATTGCAGCAGCAGATGGATAAGCAGCGAGGCACAGAACTTCCAAAGCAGGCGAAGCAGCTAGTTCCCTTGCTCGAAGCGATTCAGTCGGTACCTCACGATAAAATAATCACCGTTAAATCATTTGGTTTTACAGGCAATAATTTAATTGATGGCAAACAATTAGGTCTAGTGCTGTCTGACTACGTAGGGCACCCGGTTAGTTTTTCAGAGCTTCAGCAAGTCGTTAGTAAAATAACAGCTTATTATCGGGAGTCTGGTTGGATTGTGAAAGCATATCTACCTCGTCAAGATATCACAGCAGGTGACGTAACAATCCATATCATAGAGGCCGTTTTTGGCGGCGCTCAAATAAAAGATGGTGAAGCAGCAAGAATTCAAAAAAAAACATTGTTAAGCATTATTGATCGTACACAAGCTATTGGTTCCCCCCTTAATGTGCAGCATCTTGATAGAGCTTTATTGTTAATGGATGACCTGCCAGGGGTGACATTGACTGGGAGTTTGAAAAAAGGGAAAGGTGAAAATGAGACAGTTCTCGTGCTTCAAACAGTGGGTGAACCTTTGGTCATTAGTAATCTCAGTTTAGATAATTTTGGTTCTCGTTCTACGGGCCATGAGCAATTGATTGGGAGCTTTTATTTCAACAGCCCACTTGGGTTAGGCGATCAAGGCACTGTTAACTTCACTCATTCACAAGGTAATGACTATGCTCGGTTGGCTTATTCAATTCCTGTTGGTCATGATGGTTGGCGTGTGGGCGCGAGTGGCTCATATTTAGAATATGAGCTAGTAAATGATGATTTCGAAGGGCTTGGGGCGAAAGGTTCATCGTCAACAATAGGGCTTGATTCTAAATACCCCATTATAAGGTCTCGACTCAATAATTTATTTCTCGGTATCAATGTTGATCACAAACAATTTGATAATGAGGCGAATAATACGACGGTCTCATCTTATGAGGTTAATAGCTTAAGTTTAGGCCTTAGCGGAAATGCCTACGATAATATTGCTGGTGGGGGTGCAAATTCTATAGGTCTAAATATCACCCGTGGTATCGTTGATCTTGGGGAAGTTGACCTGTCTGAAAATTCAGCACTAGACGGTGATTTTACGAAACTTACTTATTACGTTAGCCGCCAGCAAGTTATTACCGATACTATCTCTTTGTATGGCTTATTATCAGGCCAAGAAAGTGACGGTAATCTTGATTCATCTGAAAAGATGTATTTAGGTGGGGCTTACGGTGTTCGGGCTTACCCCTCGAATGAGGCCGGTGGGGATGAAGGGCAATTAATCAATATTGAATTGCGTAGTCGCTTGCCTAATAACTTTAATTTAACTGGGTTTTATGACTGGGGGCATATTAATGTTAATCATAACAATGTCAATAATGCATCACCCAACAGTATTACGCTTGAAGGCGTCGGCTTATCGCTTGGTTGGCAAGCAACCTCCGGTTTAAACCTTAATGCCGTATGGTCCCGCCGTTTGGGTGATAACCCTAACCCAACACTTGATGGCGAAGATCAAGACGGATCGTTTCACTCCAACCGCTTTTGGTTGCAAGCAAGTATGCAGTTTTAATTATGTCTCGTTCAATATTAACCTCAATTTCAGCTAGCTTATTATTGCTAACGCACTCTGCTTGGAGTGCGCCTTTACCGAACGAGCTTCCTAGCGGTGGGCAAGTGGTTGCTGGGCAAGCAAATATTTCCCAAACTGGTTCAACGATGAACATCAACCAAACCAGTAACAATGCTGCGGTTAACTGGGGCAGTTTTAATGTGGGTCGAGATGCCGTGGTTAATTTTAACCAACCATCTTCAAACAGTGTGACGCTCAACCGAGTTCAAAACGGCAATGCTAGTCAAATATTCGGTCAAATAAACGCGAATGGGCAAGTCTTTTTAACCAACCCTAATGGCGTGTATTTTGCCCCAGGAGCCAGTGTTAATGTCGGTGGTTTAGTCGCTACAACACATAAAATCAGCAATGAAGATTTTATGGAGGGTAATTATCACTTTAAACGTAACGGCGCGACAGGCAGCATCATTAACGAAGCTGAACTCAACGCATCCATTGAAGGTTATATTGCCTTATTAGCACCAGAAGTCCGTAATCAGGGCGTGATTGTTGCTTATTTAGGCACGGTTGCTTTGGCAGCAGGTGAAAGTTACCAACTGCAAATAGATAGCAATGGTAGTTTAACTAATCTACAAGTTGAGCCCGCCACCATAGAAACTCTGGTTGATAATGGTAATGCAGTGCGTGCAGAAGGTGGGTTAATCATACTCTCCGCCCAATCAATTAATGCCCTTCAAGGCGGCGTCATTAATAGCACGGGTGAGCTTGAAGCAACAAGCATTAGCTCTCGCAATGGACGAATTATCTTAGGTGGTGATGAGCAAGGTGCAACAACTGTCTCAGGTCTCATTAATGTTTCTAGTGATGACGCTAGCGGTGGTGATATTACCGTTACGGGTAAAGATATCTTAATAAAAAGTACGGCAAAATTATTAGCCACTGGTAAAACAGGCGGTGGAAAGATTCTAGTGGGAGGTAGTTATCAAAATACAGATACCACTATTGATCAAGCGGTAACAACCACGATAGAAAAAGGGGCTGTTTTAGATGCCTCTGCCACAGTGAATGGGGATGGCGGTAGCGTTGTTGCTTGGTCAGATATTACCAATGTAGATTCTGTTACTCGTGTTGCAGGTTCGTTTTTTGCAAAAGGTGGTGTTGAGGGTGGCGATGGAGGCAATATTGAAACCTCGGGTGCTGTGGTAGATTTTGAAGGCATTACTCTGAGTGCTGGAGCGGGAAATGGTCAGAATGGTTTGTGGTTAATTGATCCCACTTATGGTCATCCCGTAGTGCAACAGCTTGATGCAAGTGCCTATACATCTGCGTTGAATGGTGGGACGGATGTAACCAATCTTGTTTCTGGGGATATAACTGTAAATAACGGAATTTTAATTAATAAGACTACCGGTGGTGATGCGACACTAACATTTAAAGCGACTCAAGATGTATTTGTTGGTTCTGATGTCGTTATCTCATCAACGAGTGGCAAGCTTAATATTGTTTTATGGTCTGATAGTGATAATAGTGATGCTGGATCTATTGTGGTTGATAATAGAACAGCCTTCTCAAGTAATGGTGGTTATATTTATTTGGGTGGTGGTAGTTCTGTCACCACTGATTATGCTGATGACGGGGGACGACCTCATGGGATATTAATCGGTACAGATGTTGTCATTGATGCTCAAGGTGGTGATATCAGTTTAAGGGGTTCGACAGCAAACGGTGCAGGTTTTGGTATTCAGCAATATGGCACTGTAAAAACCAGTGGTACAGGTACTATTGTCTATGATGGTTTAAATGTCACTGGTGGTGAAAATGGTCTTTATGGTGTTTATTTATTAGATTCGGCTTTTGTTCAAAGTGGTAACGGGGCAATTAATATTACGGCACAAGGTGCTAATTCTGGTACGGGCACAAGCTTGGTTTTGGATGACTTCGCCCAAATACAAACAACTGGTAGCGGCGATATTATTATCAATGCAATCCGTACTTCTCTCACTCCGGTTCCTGGAAATGAAGCTCGTATCGATTTAAATTCCGTGAATAGCAAAATATCCAGTACTGGTGGCGGAAGTATTTTTCTTAAAGCGGATGATTTACAGCTAGATGGTTTATTACAAAGTAGTGGTCAGTTGTCTATCGATAATTGGAATGGAACCATTGAAATCGGAGCTGACTCTGGCAATAGCTTTATGAGCTTACCCCTTAGCTATTTCAGCAGTAATTTCATTAATGGTTTCAGTAGTATTAATATCGGTTCTTTTTTTAATAGTACCTTAACAACTTCGGGAGTATTAAATACAAATGATCCTTTGAAGCTTACCGCATCTAGATCGATACAATTAGGCGGAAACATAACAACGAACAATAATTCACTGACGCTAGCGCAGAATTATGATGGATCAACAATTTCTTCATCATTGAATCTAGGCACGGGAGACCTTATTTTACATGGGGGATTCTCTGGTATTATCGATCTGGATATTAAGCAACTTAATTATACCGGGAACACCTCAATCGCTAGTGGAACGGTGAGGCAGTTAATATCACAAGCGATTCCTGCAGCAACCAATCTGACTGTGGACGGTACATTTGATTTAAATGGTAAGGGTAATCTTTTTGTTGGTTCTCTTGCTGGTAATGGCACGGTTAAGCTAGGTGCTAACTCATTGACTACCAACAATAATAATAGCACTACTTTCTCAGGCGTTATTGCTGATACTGGTGGCTTAATTAAACAAGGCAGTGGTGTGCTGATACTTTCTGGCATTAACACCTACACCGGTGATACGACAATTAATGGTGGTACATTACAGACGGGTATTAACAATGCTTTATCGAATAGTACTGATGTTATTGTTAATAGTGGAAGCTACGACCTAAATGATTTCAGTGATACTATTGCAACCTTATCTGGAACGGGTAGTGTTAAATTGGGTTCTGGAACCTTAACAACAGGAAATGCGACTAGTCAGACCTTTAGTGGTGTTATTTCAGAAACAGGTAATTTAATTAAGAACGGTACAGGTACATTTACGCTTTCGGGTATTAATACTTACACCGGTAATACAACAATTAATACCGGCACACTACAGGCTGGTACCAATAATATTTTATCTAATAGTACCGATGTTATTGTTAATAGTGGCAGTAGCTATGATCTTAATAATTTCAGTGACACCATTGCGACCTTATCCGGAGCTGGCAGCGTTAAGTTAGGTTCTGCTACTTTAACGACAGGAAATGCAACCAGCCAAACCTTTAGTGGTGTTATTTCAGAAACAGGAAGTTTAATTAAAAATGGCAGTGGTGTACTTACACTCTCAGGTGTCAATACTTATACCGGTGACACCACTGTTAATGGTGGTACTTTACGGGCCGGTACTAATAATATTTTATCCAATAGCACCGATGTCATTGTAAACAGTGGTAGCAGTTATGACCTTAATAATTTTAGTGACACGATTGGCTCATTAGCCGGTGCAGGTAACGTGCTCCTAGGAGCTGGCACATTAACTACTGGTGCTAATAATACTAATACCATTTTCTCTGGAGTCATATCAGAAACCGGTAACCTGACTAAAAGCGGTAATGGTACATTTACGCTTAGTGGCAACAACAGCTATACCGGTTCCACAACAATTAATTCCGGCTCGTTGAAAGTGGGTAATGGTGGTTCTTCTGGCACATTAGGCACAGGTAATATAATTGATAATTCACTCTTATATTTTAATCGTAGCGGTTCTGCATTTACAGTTTCTAATACGATCAGTGGTACAGGTCAACTTCGTAAACAAGGTAGTGCCTCGCTTACACTTTCAGGAAATAATAGCTATTCTGGTTCAACGAATATTGAAGGAGGGACATTAGTTGCCGCCACTTCTACTGCATTAGGTAATGCTTCTGGTGCTACCTCTATTAATAGCGGGGCAGTGCTCGATTTAAAAAGTGTGGCTATAGGCTCTGAATCGGTCAGTATTTTTGGTACAGGCATACTAAATGTAAGTAGTGGCAATAGTAGCTTGTCAGGTTCTGTTTATTTGGATACAACATCCGAAATTAGTGTGGCAAACGGTGCTCAGTTAACATTATCAGGAAAAATCTCAGAATATACTTATGGCAAACGTTTAGAGAAAACTGGAGCAGGTAAATTAATTCTTACGAATAATAGCAATGATTACACTTATACAACGGTTAGCTCAGGCACCTTACAAGTTGGTAACGGCGGAACCAGCGGTAAATTAGGAACAGGCTCTGTTATTAATAATGCTAATTTATTGTTTAACCGCTCTGGCAACATTAGTTTAAGTACAATTAGTGGCAACATCACCGGAACAGGTCATGTCACCGCACAAATAGGAGGTAGTTTAAATGTGGATCGCACTATCACTTTAACTGGCTCAAGTAGTGACATTGTTTTAGCTGCAGGCTATAACGTTGCAGCTGCTACGGCAACAGGCGGTGATGTTTCGTTAAGCAGTAATGTCACAACATCATCGGGCGGTACCGTCACTATTTTTTCCGGTAACCCAAATACAACAACATTAAACAATAGAATAATTGGAGCGACGGGCGCTACTAAATATAAGGCATACAATCGTAGTAGCAGTGCTATTTCAGGTGCGGTATCAGGCACACGTAATTTTTACTATCGTTCTGCACCAACATTAACTATCTCAGGCTTAACAGCAACAAAAACATACGATGGTAATACCAGTGCCGTGGGCTATACATCGGGTGGCACCATAAGCGGTGAAGTGGAAAGTGATTCTTATCTTATTTCAGATTTAACAGCAACGTCTTTAACATTTAATGATAAAAATGTAGGCAGTAAAACGCTTAATGCTACTCATACTGCTAATACAATAACCAGTGGTGGGTATCGTATTAGCGGTTATCAGGTTAATTCATATGCCGGTGCTAGCTCGGGAACTATTAATGCAAAAATAGTTTCATTAGGAGCGAGTAAAGTTTATGACGGAACAACAACATTAAGTGGTGCCGATGTCATTATTAATACGGGGGTTTTGACAGAAACATTAAGTTACAGTGGTGCTACTGTCAACGATAGCCATGTAGTTACAGCAAACAAGTTTATTAATGCGATTACCTTAGCTAATGGTAACAACGGTGGCTTGGCAAGTAACTATCAGTTGCCTACCTTAAATGTGGCGAACGCGCCGGTAACGATAACAGCAAAAACATTAACGCCCACAGTCAGTAACACGGGTGTGACAAAAGTATATGACGCAGCAAGCAGTGCGCCTTCTGGGTTTATTCCAACTTATACTTATAGTGGCTTTGTTTCAGGAGATAGTGATGCGGCCTTAACGCATTCAGGCAGTGCTTATAATAGTGCTCATGTCGCTAATGCAAATAAAGTAACTGTTTCAGGTATGGCGATCAGTAATATTACTGGTGACAATGGATCGCTTGCTAGTGATTACGCACTAAGCTCAACAAGTAAAGATGTAGCGGCTAGCATAACGACTAAAACGTTGACGTCTTCGGTTAGCAATACGGGCGTTACAAAAATCTATGATGGCACTATATCGAGCAATGTAACACCGACTTATAATTTGGCCGGTTTCATCTTTGGCGATACCGCTGCAACCTTAAGTAATACTGAGGCACTCTATGATAGTACTCATGTTGCTAATGCTAGTTTAGTGACAGTTTCCGGTTTGGCGGTTACAGGAATTACTGGGAGCAATGGTTCATTGGCGACGGATTATTCATTGGATGCTTCAACTAAGGATGTAGCGGCGACCATTACTGCTAAAAGTATTACACCTAGTACAATCATTCTTGATGCTAATAAAATATATGATGGCACTACAGCAAGTGCATTGTCGCCAACTTATACTTTTGGTGGTGGGTTGGTAGCGGGTGATTCAGCTGCAGCGTTAAGCCATGTGTTAGCTGAGTATGATTCAAAGGATGTCATCTCAGCCAGCAAGGTTACTTTGTCTGGATTATCGATTGCGAGTATTGCGGGCAGCAATAGTTCAGCAACTACCGATTATACTTTGACGACGAATAGCCTTGATGTGACTGGGTCAATAAAACCACTGGCGGTAGGTCTTTCTGCAAACAAAATATATGATGGTGGGAACAGTTTGACGAATGCTGTTAGCATAACGACAGGTGTTGCCGGTGAAACACTTTCCTATAGTGGAGCTACGTCAATTGCGACTCATGTAGAGAGTTTATTCAATTATGTTAATGCTATTACGCTCCAGAATGATGGAGCTACTTTAGCCAGTAACTATAAATTACCAATATTAAATAACACCTTTGCTCCGGTTACTATCACCCCTAAAACATTAACGCCCTCAATTACTAATGTAGGCGTGACGAAATCTTACGATGGGACCACATCAAGCAGTTTCACACCGACTTATAGTTTCACCGGTTTAGTGTCTGGTGATACTCAAGCAACCTTGAGTCATGCTGAGCAACTCTATGATAGTGCTCATGTTGCTAATGCTAGTTTAGTGACAGTTTCCGGTTTGGCGGTTACAGGAATTACTGGGAGCAATGGTTCATTGGCGACGGATTATTCATTGGATGCTTCAACTAAGGATGTAGCGGCGACCATTACTGCTAAAAGTATTACACCTAGTACAATCATTCTTGATGCTAATAAAATATATGATGGCACTACAGCAAGTGCATTGTCGCCAACTTATACTTTTGGTGGTGGGTTGGTAGCGGGTGATTCAGCTGCAGCGTTAAGCCATGTGTTAGCTGAGTATGATTCAAAGGATGTCATCTCAGCCAGCAAGGTTACTTTGTCTGGATTATCGATTGCGAGTATTGCGGGCAGCAATAGTTCAGCAACTACCGATTATACTTTGACGACGAATAGCCTTGATGTGACTGGGTCAATAAAACCACTGGCGGTAGGTCTTTCTGCAAACAAAATATATGATGGTGGGAACAGTTTGACGAATGCTGTTAGCATAACGACAGGTGTTGCCGGTGAAACACTTTCCTATAGTGGAGCTACGTCAATTGCGACTCATGTAGAGAGTTTATTCAATTATGTTAATGCTATTACGCTCCAGAATGATGGAGCTACTTTAGCCAGTAACTATAAATTACCAATATTAAATAACACCTTTGCTCCGGTTACTATCACCCCTAAAACATTAACGCCCTCAATTACTAATGTAGGCGTGACGAAATCTTACGATGGGACCACATCAAGCAGCTTCACACCGACTTATAGTTTCACCGGTTTAGTGTCTGGTGATACTCAAGCAACCTTGAGTCATGCTGAGCAACTCTATGATAGTGCTCATGTTGCTGATGTGAGCTTTGTTACAGTTTCCGGTTTGGCTGTTACTAGTGTTAGTGGTAGCAATGGTTCTCAAATAACAGATTACGTATTGGACGCCTATAGCAAGAGTGTTACAGCGACAATTACACCTGCTGTATTAACGCCTACGGTCACAAATGTAGGTGTGACAAAAGCCTATGATGGAGCCACTAGCTCACCTATTGGATTCGTTCCAAGCTATACCTATAGCGGTTTAGTGTCTGGTGATACTCATGCAACCTTGAGTCATGCTGAGCAACTTTATGATAATGCTCATGTTGCTGAGGCTAGCCTTATAGCTGTTTCTGGTTTGGCTATTACTGATATTAGTGGCAGTAATAGTTCTCAAGTAACAGATTATGTGCTGGACGCTTCTAGCAAAAATGTCGCAGCAACAATCAGCCCTATAGATTTAGTAGTAACGGCTAATATTGATAGTAAGACTTTTGATGGTTTGGCTTATTCAGGTGGTAATGGCGTTAGCTACTTTGGATTTATTACAGGTGAAAGTTCAGGTGTATTAGGTGGGGCATTGTCTTTTGCAGGTGATAGTCAAGGGGCTATTAATCCAGGGTCTTACACGGTCACACCAGAAGGGTTTACGAGCAGTGATTATTTAATTGGTTATGAGGATGGATACTTGACGATTATTCCTGTTATACCTCCTCCTATTATTGTAAATATTGGCCCTACATCCATCTTTTCAGAAAGTAGCAGTATTAGTGTGCCAAAGAGTTTACTTGACTCTAGTACTAGCGGGGTTTCAGTGACGTTAGAAAACATGTCAGAATTAAGTGGTAACAGAATAATAGCCGTAACAGTGCCTGAAGGGAGTTCTGTATCAGGGGCAGGTTTTAGTTTTCCGTTGCCAGAAGAGGTAAAAAGTACGGTAAGGGGCAGAGGCGATATTGTTAAAGTAAGTATGCCTAGTGGTGAATTGTTGCCGGAATGGTTAGCATTTGATTCGAAAACATTAATATTTACTGCAGGAGCAGTTCCTGATCAAGGGCTACCAATGGAAATTTTTCTTACTGTTGGGAGTGAAAAGTTTACTGTTATCATCTCTGAAAGAGCCAAAGAGTAATTGTTTGAGTAAACCATTAATAAAAAAACATAGGATAAAATATGAATAAGCTTTTGATTACTTTTTTTTTACTTACATTATCAAACTTAGCCCTTGCTAAAGAGCCAAGTTCAAGAACTATCACTGAAACCTTTGGCGATTGGAAGTTGGTTTGTATTGAGGAAAGCAAAAATAAACAATGTGAAATAAAACAAACATTGGTTAATGAAAACAGGCAAATTGTTGCCGTGATTGCTGTAGGTAAGCAAGATGATAATAAGCATATTATCCAAATTACATTACCACTTCTTTTAGACTTAACCAAAGCAGTTAGCCTGACTGTGGATGAAAATGCTCCGATTACATTACCTTTTAATTTTTGTAATAACACGGCTTGTTTCGTATTAATTGAAGATAAAACTATATTCAATGCGTTTACTAATGGTAATGTAGGCAGTATTAGGGTGAATGCTTTTGGCGTAAATAAGTCGCTGAATATGAACTATTCTTTAAAAGGGTTTTCTGCAGCATTAAAAAGTCTGAAATCTCAAAGCTGAGCTGTATTTAATTGACTAGACCTATATTCGCTTTGGTTCAATTCTGCTGAAAGGCATGAGATCGTGTGACCATTTCAGAAGAGAGCCATTAAGTCTGCTCCTCCGGCTAGGCTCAAATCAGAGACCTAATAATTAAGTCTCATGAGTTGGCTGTAAAATGATAGTCATCATGAGAGTTCTAAAGTCACTCCTATTAGGCTTGGTTATCGAGATAGATATGTGTAACGAGACTCAGCCTAAGGAGCTAGGCTGAGCTTTCTCAGCATATTTTTAAACACCTAGAAAAACAATGGTTTTCAAAATCGATTGCTACACATAATTGGAACACAACCTGCCATAATCAGGTTGGTACCAATAAACGATAGATATCACCAGTTATGAGCTATCAGCCACCTTATACAATTACGCCCAAAATTTTACACTTAGTTGCAGAAATTAATGAAAAATTGGGGCGCTTGTTAATATTGCAGGAGCATTCTACCGATTTACGTTTACGCAAAATTAATCGTATTCGTACCATTCAAGGTTCCTTAGCAATTGAGGGTAATACTTTATCTAAAGCTCAAATTACGGCCATTTTAGAAGGTAAGCCGGTGATTGCGCCACCGCGTGAGGTTCAAGAAGCTCGTAATGCATTAACCGTGTATGAGAACTTGGGGCAATGGAGCGCAAGTAGTGAGGTGGACTTGCTAGATGCGCATTTATTATTGATGCAGGGGCTAATTGATGAAGCTGGAACATATCGCTTAAAAGGTGTGGGTGTGATGCAGCACGGTGAGAAAGTGATTCATATGGCTCCACCTGCAAAACGAGTTCCTTTTTTAATGGGCGATTTGCTCGATTGGTTAAAACACACAAAAGACCATGCGTTAATTAGTAGCTGTGTCTTTCATTATGAGTTTGAGTTTATCCATCCATTTGCTGATGGTAATGGCAGAATGGGGCGTTTATGGCAAACGCTTATTTTAAGTGAATGGAAAGCTGTGTTTGCCTATATTCCCGTTGAAAGCATGGTTTACATGCATCAGGCAGAGTATTACAAAGCGATAAATGAAAGTACGGAACAGACTGACTCAGCACCTTTCATTGAATTTATGTTGTCTATTATTCTAGAAGCTTGTTTAGCTCATTCATCACAGGGGAGCGACCAAGTAACCGATCAAGCAACCGATCAAGCTAGAGAGCAAATTAGTGATCAAGTTAAAGCTTTATTGAACTTGCTGCATAAGCGGCCCGCCTTAACTACTAATGAAATTATGCAGGTATTGAAATTAAAGCATAAAGCGACATTTAGACAAAACTACCTGCAACCCTCATTACAAAATAAATGGATAGAAATGACGCAGCCTGATGCGCCTAAAAGCCCAACGCAAAAATACAGGATTACTGCGTTAGGCAAACAGTTAGCGCAGTGGCTAAAAAACAGCCTTCTTTAAAATTACCCTGTAAGTGTCTTTGCAATTTTAATATTTAATTTTTCGTAATCTGACGAAGTGTATTTTCTAAGCGTCATTGGGATTGTTTAAATAGTGCTCCGAGTTACTTTGTTCTAAATAAGCGTTGCTACAAAACTACAGTGTGAGCTGCCACCACTTTCTTAGACAGTTTCTGAATTCTCATGGACTTCCGGATCAATTATCTATTTTGCTTCATCGACAACTGGGCCATACCACCCGAATCCACGGCTGTTTCTTCAGCATAACGTGATGGCATGCGGTCAGACTTCCAATCACCGGCTTGTTTGACGGCCAACATACTGATATTCGCCCCAAGCATATCCTGGGTTGCACCGACGCGAGACGAATGACAGCTAAACAATTTAGACTTTTCACCGATTTTTTCCGCAAGGCCCTTATATATAGAGAGTAAAGATCTTGTTGATAACGCTTTCTGTTGCTCATTAATATCCAGTTTAATTTTGCCACCTTTGGTTAATGAGCAGAAGATGGGGCCACTGACTATATCCACCATGCTTAACCACGTTTCTAATGTCTCTACCGTTTTTTCAGACAAGTACTTCCGCTTAGGTTTCCCTTGCTGGTTTGTTTTACCGGTTCTTAAAATCAAGTGCGCGTGACCCGCTGACTTGTAATCTATGTCTTCAATGGTAAAGCTGACTAACTCACTGGCTCTACATAAGGTATCGTAGCCGACGGCAATAAGTGCGCGATTGCGTGCGTTTAGAATCTGCCGCGCATTAAACTTTCTGGCAGCCGTGCCTTTACGTCCCAGCACTTCATCTTGAAAGGGCTCGATGGTGAGCACTTGTTGAATGCGAACCATGTGATGCCATTGTAATCCTTTCGCCTGTCGCTGATCTGCACCTCGATTATGATGCAACACCCATTCCTTCGGCACATTCTTACGGTCGTTATCACCGCTAAGTAATAAGCCTTCCAGTAATTGTTCTCGCTCGATATTCAATTGGGCAATCAACTGTTTCTTTATCAGCAACTCTTCATCATGCAGTTGCCGGCCAATCTTTTTCATTGCAGATTTAACTAAAGGATCGGTTAATGGGTTCTTCAGGCCTGCACCTAGATGAACTTGTGCCACATGCGTTAAACAACGACGAATGGAAGATGGTGCGCGTAAGCCCACCCAATAGAAAATAAAATCAATGATGGTTTGTGGTTTTGCCGGTAACGCACATCGCGGGTGATTATTTGCGTAATCTTCAGTGCGACCGTCATAACACCAATTATAAAACCAATCCCAATCGTACTTCATCGCCTCTAACGTTTTGGGTGCCATCGAGCGTCTTTCTAAGGCAATAAACTTTTCCAGCTTTTTTTCTAGCTCAAATTGCTCAACCGAACGATTAACCGCATTCGATGGAAATGTGGCCTTATTTTCGTGATTAAGCTTAATTTCGTTCATTTGAGATTTTTTTTAGACATTTGCTGTCGAGTATAGCGAATAAAAAACACCCTGTATATTACTTCGTCTAATGACACTTAGAGGAAGCAATATGTAATTTCTTAGAGAGACACATAAAAACAGCAAAAAACCCTTAAAATCGCCTTTCGTCTATTTAGATACACTTTACGTTCACCGTCATTACGCGTTTATGGGCGATTTCGAAAAAGCCTGTATAATTTCACCCTAGTCTAAAAAATAAGCCGTTTAAAAATACATGGTTGAAAGCACTGACAAGAAACTCACTCTTGACGAGTTTTTCAAACAGCAATTCAGAAATAAGGTGTATTTAATATTTCGTGGGTTCTTCATGGCCGGTATCTTGATGCTATTGTTTCAATTTGAAGGTGTCGAGCCTTTCATCCTAAAAACGTTTCTTTCAAGTCTGTGCACATTAATTCTCACCGCCATCATTGTTCCTTTGTTTGATATTTATTTTTTAAAAGACCCGTTGGCCACCAATACAATTGACCCGGCCAAATATTGGGTACTCGCTTTTTTTGGTGACTATCAAGAAATTGCAGACGGCCTAGCTGTAACTAAGAAAAATGCTCAAGAACGTTTAGAGCGTGAAGAAGTCCTATATAACAGCAAAGCTCTTCGATATAAAAAAACTCACGGGAAGACGCCCGACGATCCCTATAATCATCTTGAATCCTACAAGGCACGCTATCAATGCGCATCACACAAGATGAGCATTGGGATCACTGTTATTGTCGTGTTATCAACTCTTGTAGGCGCCGCTTATGTCGGAAATTTTGAGCTCAACGGTTTAACCCTAAGCTTAAACACAGGCTTTCGCTTTTGCCTTGCAATGCTCGCTGCCTTTTTTTATCACCCCACTGATACAACGTATGATCTTCAATAACAATGAAGACACCACGCCTTCACGCATGGCGTTTTGGCAGTGTTTTTTATGAACGAATTAGAGTTGCATATAGATCAGCTAGCTGAAGAAATCGCTAACATCAATACCAAAGGAAAGGCACTAAGTGAAGCATCTGAAGCTTTAAAAAAACAACTAGACTAATCTGGAAAATATCATGAGTGAACCATCAACATTTGAACTTGCTAAAAAAGCTGCTGACGACTTATTCAAAGAAAGCATAAAGCCGAGCGTGAACAAAATAAGGGAGAAGCTCAACGGCAAAGGTGGACAAAAAACGATCCAGGATGCTCTAGATGAGTGGTGGTTTGAGCTTCAGGAAAAATTAAATCATTACGAGCAGCGTGAAGATGTTCCAGATCACCTTTTTAAATTAACCGATCAGTTATGGGATGTCGCACTCTCCTATTCGTCCACTAAACAAGTAGAGGAACAAGAACGGTTTGTCATTCAAATTACCGAGATGAATGACAAGCTAATACTAGCCGAGGAGAACTTTCAGCAAGCAGCGAAGGCTTTATTGCTGGCACAAGAAGACAAACAAAAGGCCGAGAAAGCACAAGAGGATTGTCAAAAACAACTTGCCGTTCTAAAAAAAGACAACCGGCAATTAAAGTCTAAAGAAGAGAAAAATGCCGAGGCTTTTTTTAAACTGCGATCAGAAGTTGAACTGTCTATTCAGTCAATAAAACATCAAGAAGAGCTACTGAAGGAAAAAGAAAAACTCATCGTACAGCTGACGTTAAATCAAAAGAAAACACGTTAGTAATTTTAAAGGCATTAACTATAGAGAGGTCTTCTCCCACTACAAAAAAATATAAAGGGAGCGTAAAGAGCTAACAATCCTCAAAAGCGACCCTTAAAGGTCTCGATCTCAGTGACAGGAAGCAAAATCATATCTGTAGCTTGCATCAGACCTTGCAAAACACATTAGATAAACATTGTGCCACAGCCATTCAACAAAATGCCTCTGGGACCTTTCCGGCGCAAAATCACGCGTTCCACTAGATAACCAATGTAATCTTTAAGGACATGTATGTTAACAACAGAGTTACTAGACCCATCCGGGTTTAAACAAATTTTAAGTACGTATCAAACAACTTTACAGCGTTTAAAAATTTGGAATATTAATATCCCAGAAGACTCAAGGCTATACGTCTATGAAAAAGCAATTAAACACTTATCGGATAAAGGTGCTGGAGATAATCCGAGTCATTTATGTGATTTAATGTTTTATGTAATAGAAATAGATGAGATAAATGATATTGTATTAAATGAAGGGGATATTACTCCTGATAATGAGACAATTAAAAAACTCTCAGACATGGTGAAAGGCCCTGAAATAAGAAATATTGACGAAGAGTCTCAGCCAAGAAGCAGCCAGTTTGAGTTATATATAAAAGCACTCATAAGTATGTCCGGCCTGGAATGTAATTTTAAGCCTACTCAAATAGGCATAGAAACACCAGATTTAACCGTGGAGCTAAATAATGAAAACTTTGACCTTGAAGTAAAAAGACCGCAAAGCCCCAAAAATATTCTTCGTAACACAGTTAAAAAAGCTAGCTCTCAGCTAGATGCTGAAAACCCTGGAATGCTGATTTTATCTTTAGATCACGTTCTATTAGGTAGCAATAATGTGATTACATTAGATAGTGGAGACTCTATAGGTGATAGTTTAAGCCTACTGGAGAAGGAAACAACTAAATGGCTAGGTAAAAATAAAAAAAAATTAATAACGCGTTTTAAATCAAAAAAATCAGTATGCGCCCTCTTATTGATCATTAAGTCACCCGTGTATTTAGGCTCTTTAAATAAAATGGCTTTTGCAAATCATTTACGATTGATTAAATTACAAGGCTTTTCAAAAGATAACTTAAGGCATGTCGATTCTATTAGTAATAGCCTTAACACAGTATGGATAAAAGAAATATAACGAATACGATTAAGCCATGCTTGCCACTACAAAAATACGCCTTAAGATCAGACCCAAAAACCGACAAGCTAATTGACTGATAAATTCAACTTTAGCCAACTCTAATTTAACCAGACACTCAATCGTTTTATAAACAACGGCTTCTCAACATAACGGGAAGAAAAAAAGGGGGAGGGATTCAGATTTTTAACTATTCCGCCGCCACTACCGCAACAAATTATCCAATGGTAATTTATAAGCAGGTACAAAATTCTCCATGAAATAATCAACCTCTTCTAGCTTATACCCCTCCAACTTTGCCTTTGTTAATTTAGCCGCTTCTTTAAACTCACAGTTACCCGACCGTATCTCAGCTAAGCATTTAAGGTGAGCCGATAAGGTATCTGCTGCTTTTATTATTTGCCTATTAACGTCTGGTTGATTTTTTGCATCAACACACTGACGAAACGCTGACTGTAGCTTCTCTGGTAACAAACCAATTAGTTCGTTTTCTGCCTCGTTTTCAATGCGTTGATATGCTTCTGTAATTGGCTTTGAGTGATATTTAATTGGCGTAGGAAGATCACCGGTTATTACTTCGCTAATATCATGATATAGCGCTGCCGTTGCTACCTGATTTGTATCTACCGACCCCTGATAATAAGTGTTTTTAATAATGGCAAGCGCATGAGCAATCGTTGCTACTTCCCAACTATGCTCCATCACATTTTCAGGCTCGGCATTACGCTGTAAACCCCAACGTTTTATCCAGCGTAAGCGAGAAAGGTAGGCGTAAAATTTGCTGTTATTACTCATTTAACCATCCTTTTATTTGGGTTCAATTTCACCTATAAACTCCCGATAAAGCCATTGAAATTTATTAGCAAATACACACTACTCATTAGCAAGAAATTATAGTTTTTAAGAATAAAGGTTGTCGCAGTTAATAAAACTGAGGAGCCTAAAAATACACCAAACAACAAATTCATATCAGCCGATAACTGAGCAACCGACAAATATAAAGATGCACCAACAGCCAATAAAACTCCGAGCAACTCAATCATCTTAATTACTTTATGAAAATGGCCTACATCAGCCTGCTTATTACAGATCATCGATGTTGCTCCGGCGTTTTGATTCAATTTTTTTAATACCTAACTCCATTTTAAGTCGTGCCGAACTATTAGCAGAATGAACCTGCATTTTTGGAGGCTCAAATCCTCGCGTAAAGACTGCTTCCTCTATCCAAAGAACAACATCATAACCAGTCCCTCGCTCATCATCTCCAAGATCATGATCTAGGCTGATTTCTTTTACATCCCCTGATTTTAAGAGTTCTATAGCTT
>Ga0209081_1000457_pt1 | contig 24602 bp, 16 predicted proteins | sample GOMGulsemesocosm_4_FD_184636 | JGI IMG/M metagenome (GOLD analysis project Ga0209081, IMG submission 184636) | Methane-oxidizing microbial communities from mesocosms in the Gulf of Mexico - GOM15B Gulf of Mexico (SPAdes) (version 2) | ecosystem: Environmental > Aquatic > Marine > Cold seeps... | reverse complement strand
TAACTGGCGCCAAAGCTGTATCAGCTTGCGTTAATTCATCTTTAAGGTTTTCAACAATACTTAATGTCCAGTTTTCACTGTCGCTATCATAATCAACATCGCAATCAATACGTGGTAGTAGTTGTTTTGCACCAAGCGCCAATAAACGCTCATCAAACTCTTTACCCGTTTGACAGAAAAACTCATAGCTACTATCACCAAGCGCAAGCACACTGTAACTAAGGTTTGGCAATTTAGGGGCTTTTTTACCTAATAGAAATTCGTGAAATTCAATCGCATCATCTGGCGGCTCACCTTCACCGTTAGTGCTGGCAACAATTAAAATATGACTTTCATTTTTTAATGCTTTCGCTTTAAAGTCACTGATGTTAACTAACTTAGCCTTAATTCCCACAGCATTCGCACTTTGCTCAACTTGTTTAGCAACACCTTTGGCATTACCTGTTTGAGAAGCATATAAAATAGTTAAGGTTTTTGAGATTACAGGGGTTGAAGCTAGTGGAACACTTTGACCTTGCTCACTTTTTGCACTAAGGTAACCACTAGCCCAAGCCAGTTGTAATGCCGAGTAATCGGCGGTAGTTTGTTGCAACAAAGACAGTTGGCTTGCATCTAAAGCACTGCTACTGGCAACAGTTAAGGTGTTTTTTTTAAACATAATTTTGCTCTCATTAATCAATGGAGCAAAGAATAGACAAATTATGACAAAACAAAAAGGAATAGATAGCGATTTTTTATAACTAAAAAGAATAAGCAGCTTAGATATTATGGTTAATCTTATCGTTAATCAGTCAATAACAATTCACTTTCTCTTCATATATGATGTTACACTGAAAAAATAATGAGTATCTAGTTGAAATAATATGACTAAAATCACTTCAACACATGAATTGTTACTAAACCAAGCTCAACAAGTGTGTACAAAAAAAGGGGCGCGCTTTACCAAAGCTCGTGAGCAAGTCTTTTTATTATTAGCGAAACATAAAGGTGCCGTTGGTGCTTATGAGTTACTTGATGAATTAAAAGAAATAGATGCCTCAGCAAAGCCTGCTACGATATATCGCGCTTTAGATTTTTTATCTAAGCAAGGGTTTGTGCATAAAATAGAATCCATTAATGCTTTTATTATGTGCCATCACTTCGGTGTTTGTGATCACCCAGTTCAGCTACTTATTTGTGATACTTGTGATCATGTTGAAGAAATTCAGTCAAATAATTTTGATTTAGCACTTCGTTCAATGGCTGATGCTAATGGTTTTTCTATCAGCCATCAAATTGTAGAAGCCCATGGTACATGCCGTTCATGTACTAATTAGCCTTATTGTCATTACCTGTTGTAATTATCTGTAGGTAGATGTCCATGTCACTTAATTGTTATAATAACCTCACGTAAGCTGATACCAAATAATTACGATTATCTGAGTTTTAAAAATAATTAGTGCTGTTTGATTTACATTTGTACTAGAACCATGCAGAATCGAAGTACAAAGATAACTTTATAGCTTGGAAGGCTTCATGAAAGTAGAGTTTATTAACCCATTTTTATCATCAATGTTAAACGTTATGTCTACCATGGCACAAATGGAATTAACCCCAGAAAAACCTAAACTTAAAAAAGATGAAATCGCAAAGGGCGATGTGTCTGGCTTAATAGGTATGGTTAGTCCAGAAACGAAAGGCTCTCTTTCCATTACCTTTGATGAACCTTTAGCCCTTGCGACCATGAAAGGTATGGTAGGTGAAGCGCCTGATACCGTAAATGAAGAAATCACTGATTTAGTAGGTGAAATCACAAATATGGTTACGGGTGGTGCTAAACGCATGCTCAGTGAAAAAGGTTTTGAATTTGATATGGCAACACCTATCGTTGTTTCTGGAAAGTCTCATACCATTCATCATAAATCAAAAGGGCCTGTTGTTATCATCCCTTTAAAAGCTAAAGCAGGTAAAGCGTATATTGAATTCTCTTTTGATGAATAGAGCTTTTGATGAATAGAGTTTTTGATACACCAATATTAAAGCAGTTTTAGCCACCTTAATATTGGTTATATCAGTCCACTTCTACACGAATCAATTTATCTGTAATTGTTTATTTTATTTACTCGTCACTCTCAATTTCTTTGCTGCCTGCACCATGTTTTCCAGTGCTAATTTTGTTTCTTTCCAACCCCGTGTTTTTAAACCACAGTCAGGATTAACCCACAATCTTTCTTTAGGGATATACCGCTGGGCTTTTTCTAATAAATTAACCATCCAGTCAACACTTGGCACATTAGGCGAATGAATATCATAGACACCTGGCCCTAAATCATTAGGATAAGCTTTCTGCTCAAAAGCATCTAACAAAGCCATATTTGAACGAGAAGTTTCTACCGTTAATACATCGGCATCAAGGGCAATAATAGCAGGTAAAATATCATTAAACTCTGAGTAGCACATGTGCGTATGAATTTGTATTTGCGATGGTGCTTTAGCCGCAGACAAGCAAAATGAAGCGGTTGCCCAATCTAAATAATGCTGCCACTGACTTTGTTTAATGGGCATACCTTCACGAATGGCTGGCTCATCTATTTGAATGATTTGTGTGCCACTAGTAATTAAGTCTTCTACTTCGTCACTAATAGCTAACGCAATTTGTTTTGTTACTTGCTCTCTAGGTAAATCATCACGAACAAATGACCATGCTAAAATTGTAACAGGCCCTGTTAACATGGCTTTTACCGGCTTATTTGTTAACGACTGAGCATAATTAATCCATTCAACCGTCATTGCTTTTTTACGGCTAATATCACCAAAAATAATAGGCGGCTTCACACAACGTGAACCGTAACTTTGCACCCAAGCAAACTGAGTAAAGGCAACACCTTCAAGTAATTCACCAAAATATTCCACCATATCATTTCGTTCGGCTTCGCCATGCACAAGCACGTCTAGCCCTATCCCTTCTTGGCGTTCAATAGCTGCTTTTATTTCTGCTTGGATCAGCACTTGGTATTCATTATCATTAATTTCTTGGCGACGCCATTTTGCCCTTATCTCTCTAATATCACCCGTTTGTGGAAACGAACCAATGGTAGTCGTTGGTAATATGGGTAAATTAAGTGCTGTTTGTTGAATAGTTTTACGTTGCTCAAAGCTTTCTTTACGTTGATAGTCTTGGCTTGTTAAATTTTCAACACGTTGCTGTACGGCTTTATTATGAATACGCTTCGACACGTTACGCGCAATAGCGGTGCTAGAATAGAGGATGAGTTCATCACTATTCTCACGAATAAGCGCCTGCTTTAACAAGCGAAGCTCTTCACATTTTTGTGTTGCAAATGCTAACCAAGATTTAAACGTTTCATCAAGTTTTTGCTCTTGTGTTAAATCAACCGGTGAATGCAATAATGAACACGAAGGCGCAAGCCATAAACGCTGACCTAATTGACGATACAACGGCTGTACTTTTTGATAAACCGATACTAAGTCTGTTTTCCAAATATTACGACCATTAATAACCCCTAATGAAATAATCCAGTGAGAAGGTAAACGCTCAATAATATTATTGAGATCATTGTTTTTAGCAATGATCTTTTTAGCGACAGCTTGCTCAGCAACCGTATCTAAATGGACACCATCAAAAGGTAAATCTTTTATTAAATCGATATGGTGATCGATAGATGCAAAATAAGTGGTTAATAATAATTTTAATGTGCCTTTTTCCAATGTTTTATAAGCTAGGCTAAATGCCTGTTGCCACTGGCTATCTAACTCTAGCCCTAAAACAGGTTCATCAATTTGTAACCACTCAACACCTGCCGCTGATAATTGATTTAACACGTGTTGATATCGTGCTAATAATGCAGGTAATAATGCTAGTTTATCTTCGCTTTCTGACGTGTTTTTTTCAATAGCACTACTTTTTACAACACTTAACAATAAATAAGTAATAGGGCCAACCAAAACTACTTTACGCTTATCTGAAACTTTTTTAGCCTCATTAAATTGATTAACCAATGACTCAGCATTAACCTTTGCACTGTCATTATTCACTAAATCTAATGAAAGCTCTGGCACAATATAATGATAATTAGTGTTAAACCACTTCGTCATATCACTTGCTGCACACTGACAACCTGTTGGTGCTTGACCACGAGCAACACGAAACTCCTTATCTAGATCATTATTTTGATTATCATCATCTTTTTGACCCTCATGAGCCGTAAAGCGTTCAGGTACTAACCCCAATAATACAGTAGTATTCAGCACGTGATCATAATGCGCAAAGTCACCAACAGGCAATAAATCAATACCTGCATCCTGCTGAATCTGCCAATTTGATGAACGTCGTTCGCTACTTTGCGCTAAAAATTGTGCTTGATTAATATCGCCGCGCCAATACTTTTCTAAAGAAAATTTTAATTCGCGTTTTGCGCCAATGCGCGGAAACCCTAAAGTGTGAATTTGCATAACCTACTCCATTTAATTTTTATTGAATAATTTTTAAGCGTCAAACGAAAAACATATAGACGTCTAGACGTTTGAATGGTTATACTTTAAAAAACACCGCTGTTTAGCACAAGCGCAAAAAATTCATTAGGGGTATGAAAAAAATTCATCATGTTTGAAATTAAACATTTAAGAACACTAACAACATTAGCTGAAACGGGCAATATCAGAAAAGCAGCCGAGTTGTTATTCGTCAGCCAATCAGCCCTTTCCCACCAATTGAAAGATTTAGAACAACGATTAGGCGCGCAACTTTTTATTCGTAACACATCACCCGTGCAATTCACGGCACAAGGTCAACTGTTGCTCACATTGGCTAATGATATTTTGCCTAAAATAGCAAAAACCGTCAGGGAATTAAAAAATGAAAAGGAAGAGGTATTACAGCTTAATTTAGCGATTACTTGTCATGCTTGTTTTCAATGGTTATTGCCGGTTACTGAACAATTTTCAATACGCCAGTCTAATATTAAAATTGAGTTTATCGAACAAGATTTTGCTAACCAGCATAATCAAACAAAATCAACGCCAGTTGATCTACTTTTTACCGATGAAAAAATAGAAAATGATGGCTTTACTTATCACGCACTAGGATCATTTGAAGTCGTTGCCGTGTTAGCTAAACAAAAGTTAACGTCTGAAAAATGGGAAAATAAAACGTTTTTAAGTGCTGACGATTTTAGCCAGCACGTTTTACTCACTTACCCTATAAAATTTGAAGAATTAGATATTTTTAAGTTATTTCTGAATAACAACAAACAAAACAAAAGTTTGAAAAATAAAAGCGTACAAAGTGAAAAACTAAAAAAGAAAGTGCCCCTACTAAAGCCTAGCTTAATCAAACCCAAAGTCATTAAACAGGTAGCTAATAGCCACATGATATTGCAAATGGTTGCTGCAAATATGGGTATTACCACCCTACCCGACTGGCTAGTAAGTAGTTTAACCAAACAATCACTTGTACAAACTAAACGCATAGGTGAAACAGGTATTTATAAAACCCTTTATGCTCGTTATCAAGCCGATAGCACGTTGGCTGATGTTATCAAACAACTGATACCCCATACGGTTATCGCTTTTGAACATTTATATAATAATCAGTAGATTACAGTGTGTTCATAGGTAAAGTTAAACTTTTATGGGTTCTCGGTATAAAACACCCTTTGTGACGCTTGCCGGTACATAACAAACGAAGCGAGGCTCAACAAAGATAAGAGATGTCACTAAGTGCTTTACATGATGATATGTCAGCTTCACTTCGCTCAGAGTAAATTGTATATACCCAAGTGGTGTAATAGATTCTATTAGCCTTAATCTTCTTCTAACACATGCGGTCCTGCATAATTATCAAAGCGTGAATATTTACCTTGGAAAGTAAGTGGCACGCGACCGATAGGCCCATTACGCTGCTTGCCAATAATAATTTCAGCCATGCCTTTGAATTCACTGTCATCGTGATAAACCTCATCACGGTAAATAAACATAATTAAATCAGCATCTTGCTCAATAGAGCCAGATTCACGTAAATCTGAATTAATGGGGCGTTTATCACTACGTTGCTCTAGGCCACGATTTAACTGAGAAAGTGCAACAACAGGTACTTCTAATTCTTTTGCTAACGCTTTAAGTGAGCGAGAAATTTCTGCGATTTCTAACGTACGATTATCAGAAAATTGCGGCGCACGCATTAATTGTAAATAATCAACCATGATCATAGAAATACCCCCATGATCACGATGAATACGCCTTGCTCTTGCGCGTAACTCGGTAGGCGTTAAGCCGGCGGCATCGTCAATGAACATTTTACCATTTTCAATGAGTAACCCCATGGTTGAAGACAAACGCGCCCAATCTTCATCATCTAATTGACCCGTACGAATTTTAGTTTGGTCTATGCGACCAAGAGAAGCCAACATCCTCATCATAATTTGATCGGCCGGCATTTCTAAGCTGAATATCAGTGCTGGTTTATCTTGTGTCATGGCGGCATGTTCGGCCAAGTTCATCGCAAAGGTCGTTTTACCCATAGATGGACGAGCAGCAACAATGATTAAATCAGATTTTTGTAAACCTGCCGTCATTTTATCTAAATCAGTAAAACCACTTGGTACCCCAGTAACACCACCCGTATCGGTTGAGCAAAGTTTTTCAATGCGATCAACCGTTTTCTCTAGTACCGTATGAAGGTTTTCTGGCCCTTCCGATTTACTGGCGCGTTTTTCTGCAATGGCAAATACTTTAGTTTCAGCAAAATCTAGTAACTCGGCGCTACCTCTACCTTGGGTATCGTAACCTACTTCAGCAATTTCATTGGCAACACTGATCAGTTCACGCGTTACTGCACGTTCACGAACAATATCAGCATAGGCTGCAATGTTCGCCGCACTTGGTGTGTTATTCATCATTTCAGCGAGATAAACAAAACCACCCGCATCTTCAAGTTTTTGATCGTTTTCTAATGCTTCAGATAAAGTAATTAAATCAACAGGCTCACCTAATTCAATTAGCGCACCAATTGTTTCAAAAATAAGACGATGTGAGCGGCTGTAAAAATCTCCCGCTACTGCTTTTTCAGCAACCCTATCCCAAGTTTCATTATCAAGTAACAAACCACCTAATACCGACTGTTCAGCTTCAAGTGAGTGAGGTGGTGTTTTCAGTTCATCAATTTGTTTGTCTTTGATAAATTGTTTTTCTTTGGCAAATTTACCGAGGGTTCTATTAGCCATTTACTAAGCCTTAGGATAAGAGTTTTAGAGGATTTTAGGGTGTGTGATTTTAAGGAGACTAATGTAGCAGAAATCTTGATAAAATAGACTCATTCAAAAAAATAAAACACAAAAAAAGCGCCAATTGGCGCTTTTTTTCGTTCGGTGTTTAAAAAGTAAAAATTACTTCTTAGAAAGTGCACCAAAACGCTTGTTGAATTTATCAACACGACCACCAGTCTCAGCAGCTTTTTGCTTACCGGTGTAGAATGGGTGACATGCAGAACATACGTCTAAGTGAATATCTTTAGTTGCAGTTGAACGAGTTGTAATCACATTGCCACAAGAACAAGTTGCTTTAAACTCAGCATATTTAGGATGAATACCGTCTTTCATGGGAACCTCTATCTCTTTCGAGAAAATGGGCGTATCGCCACTTAGCCGTTTATGAGTAAAATACTAACCCAAACGCCAAGTACCATACGAAGTTAAAATTAATGGGGGCGAATAATAAAGGATTGCCGTTGTTACTGCAAGTATGAACGTAATAAAAGGCTTAAAAATTATTACCTTTCTTACGGTATAAATATAACGATTAATAAACCGTAATTTTTACGCTAATATACTCATTCGCTGAATTTTAATTTGTTTCTGTAATATCCATTTCACCTAAGCTGCGTTTATCAATAAAGACAACATTGAAGCCGCTGTGAGTGAATAGCTGAACGTTTACTTTGCTCTGGCCTTTTAATGTCTGTATCGCACAATAAAAATTACTATGTAAAAGTGGCTATTCCAGTTCCTATGCGCCAGCTTTTTACTTATCAAATACCAATAGAAATGCAAAAGCCTGCACTACAAGTAGGTGAGCGAATTGCTGTTAGTTTTGGTGCTAGAAAAGTGATTGCGATTGTTATTGCCATTACGGATGAATGCGATATAGACAAGAAAAAAATTAAAACCATTACTCAGCGATTAAATGACAACTTTAACTTAAGCGCCTCTTTAGTTCATTACTTACAATTATGCGCTAATTATTATCACCACCCGATTGGTGATGTTTTTCAGCAAGCTTTACCTAAATTATTACGACAAGTTAACAATTTAGATCGGCAACCGCCTATGGTTTGGCGCAGTATGCAACAAGCTGCATCAACAAAAACTATAACAAAAATCATAACAGCTACGTTAACTAAACTTGAACGTAAAGCACCCAAACAATTTTCACTTTATCAATTAATAACTAAACACCACGGCATTAGCTGGGCAGAACTACGTACCTTAGGGTATAGCAAAACACAACTTAACGCGTTAACAGCTAAAGAGCTCATTGAAGAAACAGAACAAGCTTCCGTTAAATTTACTTGGCAAACACAGGCGTTAGCGCACGATAATAAACAAAGACTATCAACCGAACAAGCGGTGATAGTGGCGGCTATTAATCAATCAATTACGCAGTTTTCTTGTCATTTAATTGATGGCGTTACGGGCTCTGGCAAAACGGAGGTTTACCTTCAAGCCATGGAGAAAGTGCTCGCAAACAATAAACAAGTGCTAGTTATAGTCCCTGAAATTGGCTTAACACCACAAACCTTGTTACGTTTTGAACAACGATTTAATGTGCCCATTAGCTTGCATCATTCTAATTTAAACGACACCGAACGGTTAGATACTTGGTTAAGCGCCCAGCAAGGTAGCGCAGCTATTATTATAGGTACTCGTTCAGCCGTTTTTTCACCCTTACACCAGTTAGGGATGATTGTTGTTGATGAAGAACATGATAGCTCATTAAAGCAGCAAGATACTTTTCGTTATCACGCCAGAGATATTGCTATTTTACGCGCCAAGCAGTTAAATATACCTATTATTCTGGGTAGTGCTACCCCGAGTTTTGAATCGTTGCAAAACGCTCTGTCAGGTAAGTACCAATACCATCAATTACGTCAACGTGCCGGCAAAAGCATTAAAGCGAAAATAGCGTTAATTGATGTTGCCAAGCAGCAAATGGAATTTGGCTTATCGGGCACTTTAAAGCTTGAAATGAAGCAAACTTTAGCGCGTGGTGAACAAGTTTTAGTTTTTTTAAATCGCCGAGGCTACGCACCAGCAATAAACTGTCAAGAATGTCACTGGCTTTGTGATTGCCCTCGTTGCGATAAACCTTATACCTTTCACCAAAAACAGCAGCTATTAATTTGTCATCACTGTGGGAGTCAAAAGCGAGTACCGGCACAATGCCCAAGTTGTGGCAGTGTTCGTATTGCTCCTGTTGGTCAAGGTACAGAGCAATTGGAACAACGTATTAGTGAGCTTTTTCCTGAGGTAAGTGTGGTCAGAATTGACAGAGATAGCACTCGTAAAAAAGGCGAATTAACTAAGTTATTACAAGAAATTACCGAGAAAAAACACCAACTATTAATTGGCACGCAAATGCTCGCTAAAGGTCATCACTTTCCTGATGTAACCTTAGTTGCCGTACTTGACGGTGATGGCGCATTGTTTAGTTTCGATTTTCGCGCTAGCGAGCAAATGGCACAGCTACTTATTCAAGTGGCGGGTCGTGCGGGTCGTGCGAGTAAACCAGGTAAGGTGTTAGTACAAACGAGTTACCCTGATCACCCTTTATTGCAAGACTTGGTACATAATGGCTATCAACACTTTGCTAAACAAGCGTTAATTGAACGCAAACAAGCATTATTGCCACCGTTTAGTTTTCAGGCGCTCATTCGCGCAGAAGCTAATTACCCTAGTTATCCTGAAAAATTTTTGCGCGTGTTAACTGAGCTACCACTCGTGAATTGTCAGCTTGCTGGCCCTGTTCCTGCAGCGATGGAGAAGAAAGCAGGAAAATTTCGTTACCATTTAATTATTCAAGCAAAAACACGAAAAAATTTACATTTAGCAATATCGCAATTATTAAACCAAATACCGAATAACCCGTGGCAAAGCAAAGTTCGTTGGAGTTTAGATATCGACCCTATTGATTTAAACTGGTAAGCCGTTAGAATACACAAAACTTTCCGAAATTCTCCAGTTATTCATGTCAAATCAAGATTATATTTCTCGCACACCACCAAAGAAAAAAAAGAATAATCCTTACAAAAAAAATTCAAAGGCGAGTGCTGCGCCAAAGTTAAATATTAAAATCAAACTTATGGGTTTGTTAGCGCTTATTTTACTGGTTAGTTTTATCTATGGTTTATGGTTATTAAAAACCAGTTCAAGTACTAAAACGCCCAATGAAGCTAAACAAATAGCAAAAACCGTCAACGTTGAAAAAGCATTACCTAAACCACCAAAAGAAAAGTGGAAGTATGTCAACGGCTTAAAAACGAAAGAAGTCAAAGGTGGGGAATACGAAGTAAAAAATAAAGGCCCTTACAAAATGCAGTGTGGCTCTTTTAAAACACGTAATCAAGCTGAGTCTTTAAAGGCACAAATAGCCTTTGTTGGTATTGAAAGCAAAATTCAAACAGCACAAGGTAAGCACAATATGTGGTACAAAGTAGTTTTAGGCCCATACGCTCGTAAACGCATGGCTGAACAAAATAAACATAAATTACGTAATAATAAAATTAATGGTTGCCAAATTTGGTTATGGAAATAATTTAGCTTCCTCCTTGAAAATTTAGTATTAACCCCTATTTTAGTTACATCAAAAAATTATTTAGATTGGAGTGAATATGACTACTATCGTGTCAGTTAGGCGTAATGGTAAAGTTGCCATCGGTGGAGATGGCCAAGTATCACTGGGTAATACGGTAATGAAAGGCAACGCTAAAAAAGTTCGCCGTTTATATAATAACAAAGTATTGGCCGGTTTTGCTGGCGGTACTGCTGATGCTTTCACTTTATTTGAGCGTTTCGAAAGTAAATTAGAACAGCATCAAGGTCATTTAACGAAAGCCGCAGTAGAGCTTGCTAAAGACTGGCGCAGTGATCGCGCATTACGAAAGCTTGAAGCTTTATTGGCTGTTGCTGATGAAACCGCTTCCTTAATTATTACGGGAAATGGCGATGTGGTACAACCCGAACATGATTTAATTGCCATTGGTAGTGGCGGCAACTTTGCCCAATCAGCCGCGATAGCCTTATTAGAAAATACAGAATTATCTGCCAAAGAAATTGTTGAAAAATCATTAACCATTGCTGGTAATATTTGCGTATTTACCAACCAAGAGCACACTATAGACGAACTATAAAAGTCTATTAAACGTTGCAAACGACAAATGGTATGACGAAAAACAACTAGAATAGATAAGTATAAGATTAAGGAAAAATTATGTCAGATATGACTCCCCGCGAAATTGTTCATGAATTAGACAGCCATATTATTGGCCAAAGTGATGCCAAGCGTGCCGTAGCTATTGCCTTAAGAAATCGTTGGCGCCGTATGCAGCTTAATGAAGCGCTGCGCAATGAAGTAACACCCAAAAACATATTAATGATTGGACCAACAGGTGTTGGTAAAACTGAAATTGCTCGTCGTTTAGCAAAATTAGCACGCGCTCCCTTCATTAAAGTGGAAGCGACAAAATTTACCGAAGTGGGCTATGTTGGTAAAGAAGTAGAAACTATTATTCGTGATCTTGCTGATATGGCCATTAAAATGGTCAAAGAAGATGAAATGAACCGCGTTAAGCACTTAGCCGAAGAAGCGGCAGAAGAACGTATTTTAGATGTTTTATTACCGCCTGCACGTGACGGTTTTGGTAATGATGAAGCCAGTACAGAAAGTAATACTCGCCAAATATTTCGTAAGAAGTTACGCGAAGGGAAGTTAGACGACAAAGAAATTGAATTAGATTTAGCGTCACCACAAATGGGCGTTGAGATCATGGCCCCTCCTGGCATGGAAGACATGACTTCACAGTTACAAAGCATGTTTCAAAATATGTCGAGTGAAAAAACGAATAAACGTAAACTAAAAATTAAAGATGCTTTCAAAGCTTTGCAAGAAGAAGAAGCGGCTAAAATTGTTAATCAAGACGATATAAAACAAAAGGCTATTTATGCTGTTGAGCAAAATGGTATTGTGTTTATTGATGAAATTGACAAAATCTGTAAGCGTGCAGACTCAAATAGTGGCGGTGATGTTTCTCGTGAAGGCGTGCAAAGAGATTTACTTCCACTCGTTGAAGGCTCAACCGTTAGCACTAAACATGGCATGATTAAAACCGATCACATTTTATTTATCGCTTCTGGTGCTTTTCAAATGGCAAAACCATCTGATTTAATCCCTGAATTACAAGGCCGTTTACCTATTCGTGTTGAGTTAAAAGCGTTAACCGCTGATGATTTCATTCGTATTTTAACCGAACCTTTTGCTTCATTAACTGAACAATATATTGCTTTGCTAGGCACTGAAGGCGTAAATATTGAATTTAGTGATGAGGGTATTAAAGCCATTGCGAATGCTGCTTGGCAAGTGAATGAAACGACAGAAAATATCGGGGCAAGACGTTTGCACACGATGATGGAACGTTTAACAGAAGAACTATCTTTTCATGCAGACCAACGTACAGGTGAAACGATTGTTATCAATAAGGAATATGTAGATAAAACATTAAGTGATGTGATAAAAGATGAAGACTTAAGTCGCTTTATTCTTTAGTTATTACTTTTTCTCATCACCTTTAACCTTTAACGCTCATTTATTTGAAAACATGAAGATTACCCAATTTAGTATTGATGATACAAAAAAAAGCCTCACTATTCATTTTATGAATGGTGAGGCTGTGCCGTTAAGTTTTGAGTATTTACGTGTTTTATCACCTTCTATCACCGCAACAAAAGCACAATCATCAATTGTTGCTCATAAAAAACGGGTCGTGTTAACCGCAATTGAAAATGTAGGTAAACACGGTTTCAGGTTATTATTTAATGATGAGCATTACGCAATATATTCTGAGGAGTATTTAATTTTACTTAGTCAAGAATTTCAGCCGCGCTGGCATAACTATATCGCCGAACTCAAAGCGTCAGGTCAATCACGAGAAGAAATGATAAATATTACTCAACTTTAACCTTATTTCCGTGTTCATTTACTTTGTTAATCGACACAAAAGTAACTTAATCACCACCTACCGCGTTACTTATTTAATCATTAACGCTGCATGATAGTAGTTAACGAAACACTACATAAACATACTTCTTTGAACAACTAATTGATAAAACACTCCCTATATTTGATAATTTTCCCGCATATAAAACAGATCCTCTGCTAAATGAAATGAACATAATATCTCTTGGTATCACTTATGCCCGTGCCGCTTTAAGAGATGAGTATCATGATCATAAATCCAATGTTCAATTGGCATAAAAAAACCGCGCCTTTTGCAAGACGCGGTTTTTATTTTGCCTGTTGTCCCTAGTTTTGCTAGAAACAACCTACAAATTACAGCTTATCAGCTAGCATCCGGGCCTAAATCAGCACTTAGGGCGTCAGCTAATGCTTCAGCCGCTTCATCGGCTGACACAGGTGTATCTTCAACCGCGTTAAAAGCAGCTTTTGCTTTAGCACGTTCTTGATGATACGCATAACCTGTTCCTGCTGGAATTAAGCGACCAACGATTACGTTTTCTTTCAAACCTCGTAAGCCATCTTTCTTACCTGCAACAGCAGCTTCGGTAAGCACACGTGTTGTTTCTTGGAAAGAAGCAGCAGAGATGAATGATTCAGTTGCTAATGAGGCTTTAGTGATACCCATCATTTGCATTTCATATTCAGCTGGTTGCTTGCCTTGCTCTTCAAGTTCACGGTTTGATATATTAACGCGCGCTACTTCAACTTGTTCACCTTTAAGGAAGTCAGAATCACCCGCATCAAGAATTTCACACTTACGGATCATTTGACGAACGATAACTTCGATGTGTTTATCGTTTATCTTAACACCTTGTAAGCGGTAAACTTCTTGTACTTCGTTCACAATGTAGTTTGCAACAGGTGCAACACCACGTAAACGTAAGATGTCATGTGGAGACTCAGGGCCGTCGGCGATAACTTCACCTTTTGCCACTGATTCACCTTCAAATACGTTTAATTGACGTATTTTCGGGATCATCTCTTCATATACATCACCGCTAGGCTGAGTAATTAATAAGCGAACCTTGCCTTTTGTTTCCTTACCAAAACCGATAATACCTGTTTTTTCAGCAAGAATAGCAGGTAGTTTAGGCTTACGTGCTTCAAATAAATCAGCAACGCGTGGAAGACCACCGGTAATATCACGTGTTTTTGAACTCTCTTGCGGTATACGTGCAAGTGCATCACCAACGCCAACATCCGCACCATCTTCTAGGTTAACAATGGCATTACCTGGCAAGTAGTACAATGCTGGAATTTCAGTACCCGCAATCATCACATCTTTACCTTTGGCATCAACTAACTTCAATGCTGGGCGCATTTCTTTACCCGTTGCATTACGTTGAGCAGCATCAGTAATAACAATGCTTGATAAGCCTGTTAGCTCATCTGTTTGGCGAATCATCGTTACGCCATCAACTAAGTCAACAAATTGCACTTTACCTTTTACTTCCGTGATAATTGGATGCGTATGCGGGTCCCAATTAGCAATAGTATCGCCAGCTTTAACTGCTTCACCATCGTTTTTAGACAGTACCGCACCGTAAGGTACTTTGTAGTTTTCAGTAACACGGCCCATTTCATCAATAATAGTTAACTCTGATGAACGTGAAGTGATAACAATGTGCTTATCATTGTTCGTTACAAACTTCGCATTTTGTAATTTCAACGTACCCGTATTGTTTACTTGTACACTGTTCTCAGCAGTAGCACGCGATGCGGCACCACCAATGTGGAACGTACGCATAGTAAGCTGTGTACCTGGTTCACCGATAGATTGTGCTGCCACAACACCAATCGCTTCACCTTGGTTAATCATATGACCACGAGCTAAATCACGGCCGTAACAATGCGCACAAATACCAAAGTCAGTTTTACAAGTAATAATTGAGCGAACTTTAATTTGATCCACTGAATTTTCTTCAATAACATCACAAAGTGCTTCATCAATTAAGGTATTACGAGGAAGTAACACTTCTTCTGTGCCTGGAATTAATACATCTTCACAAACTACACGACCTAATACGCGTTCACGTAGCGGTTCAACAACATCACCACCTTCAATTAATGGCGTCATCATCAAGCCATCTGTCGTGCCACAGTCATGGTTAGTTACCACTAAATCTTGGGCAACATCAACTAAACGACGTGTTAAGTAACCCGAGTTAGCTGTTTTCAATGCTGTATCGGCCAAACCTTTACGCGCACCATGAGTAGAGATGAAGTATTCAGATACGTTCAAACCTTCACGGAAATTAGCTTTGATTGGTGTTTCAATGATTGAACCATCTGGTTTAGCCATCAAACCACGCATACCTGCTAATTGACGAATCTGAGCAGCACTACCACGAGCACCTGAATCGGCCATCATAAAGATTGAGTTGAAAGAATCTTGTTCTTCCATTTCGCCATCTTTATTTTTAACCATTTCTTTTGATAAATTATCCATCATCGCTTTCGATACTTTTTCGTTCGCAGACGACCAAATATCAATGACTTTGTTGTACTTCTCACCAGCAGTGACAAGACCTTGATCAAACTGTGCCTGAATTTCAGCGACTTCAGCTTCTGAATCTTCAATAATGGTATATTTAGCATCAGGTATTACCATGTCATCAATACCAACGGAAGCACCAGCAATCATTGCATAATGGAAACCGGTGTACATAATCTGATCGGCAAACATAACCGTCGCTTTTAAACCTAGATTACGGTAAGCATGGTTAATCAATTTAGAAATAGGCTTTTTACCTAAAGGTTGATCGATTAAATCGTATGGTAACCCTTCAGGACATGCTTGCCACATAATGGCACGACCAACAGTAGTGTCACGCAATGTGGTTATCGCTTCAATTTCACCGTCAGCATTTTTTACATGCTCAGTGATACGCACTTTTACACGAGCATGAAGTTCAGCAGCACCTGTACGGTATGCTTTTTCAACTTCTTCAGCGTCAGCGAATATCATGCCTTCACCTAAACCATTGACACAATCACGCGTTAAGTAATAAAGGCCTAAAACAACATCCTGTGAAGGAACAATAATAGGCTCACCGTTTGCTGGTGCTAGTACGTTATTGGTTGACATCATCAACGTACGCGCTTCCATTTGTGCTTCGATTGTCAACGGTACATGTACCGCCATTTGGTCACCATCGAAATCGGCATTGTATGCCGCACAAACTAACGGGTGAAGGTGAATGGCTTTACCTTCAATCAATACGGGTTCAAACGCTTGAATACCTAATCTATGTAGTGTCGGTGCACGGTTAAGCATTACCGGATGTTCACGAATGACTTCATCAAGTACATCCCAAACTTCTGCGCCTTCACGTTCAACTAATTTTTTAGCGGCTTTAATAGTAGTCGCTAAACCACGACGCTCTAATAGACCGTAAATAAATGGTTTGAATAATTCTAAGGCCATTTTTTTCGGCAAACCACATTGATGTAGTTTAAGTGTTGGACCAACCGTGATAACAGAACGACCAGAATAATCAACACGCTTACCAAGTAAGTTTTGACGGAAACGCCCTTGCTTACCTTTGATCATATCAGCAAGTGATTTAAGAGGACGTTTGTTAGAACCTGTAATTGCGCGACCACGACGACCGTTATCTAATAAGGCATCAACAGATTCTTGTAACATACGCTTTTCGTTACGTACAATAATATCTGGTGCGATTAAATCAAGAAGGCGCTTTAAACGGTTGTTACGGTTAATAACACGACGGTATAAATCATTAAGATCTGATGTCGCAAAACGACCACCATCTAATGGTACTAACGGGCGTAAATCTGGCGGTAAAATAGGAAGAACGTTCATGATCATCCACTCAGGCTTATTGCCTGAAGCAGCGAATGCTTCCATTAATTTTAAACGCTTAGTAATTTTTTTACGCTTAGTTTCACTACCAATTTCAGGTAATTCTTCACGCATTTGCGCAACTTCTGCATCTAAATCAATTTGCTTAAGTAAAGCTAAAACTGCTTCAGCACCCATTAGTGCGTCAAATTCATCACCATGTTCTTCTACCGAATCAAGGTATTCTTCTTCCGTTAAAATTTGGCTTTTTTCTAATGTCGTTAAACCAGGCTCGGTAACAACATAAGATTCAAAATAAAGTACACGCTCTATGTCACGCAACGTCATATCAAGTAATAAACCAATACGTGATGGTAATGATTTTAAAAACCAGATATGTGCTACAGGGCTTGCTAATTCAATATGACCCATACGGTCACGGCGAACTTTAGTCAAGGTTACTTCAACGCCACATTTTTCACAGATAACACCGCGATGCTTAAGACGTTTGTATTTGCCACAAAGACATTCGTAATCTTTTACGGGGCCAAAAATACGTGCACAGAATAAACCGTCACGCTCTGGCTTGAAAGTACGATAGTTGATGGTTTCTGGCTTTTTAACTTCACCAAATGACCATGAACGAATCAAATCAGGTGAGGCTAAACCGATACGAATACCATCGAACTCTTCTGTTTGATTTTGTTGCTTAAGAAACTTAAGTAAATCTTTCACACTCTTCTCCTGTCGGAGTTAAATTCTAAAAAGCGTTAATACGCTAAGCGCTTTTCATGTACTGAATTGTCAGCTTTTTCTAGGCACTAGGATCTAAACCTTAGTGCCTAGAACTCTAGGTATTAATCCTGATCTAATTCAATGTTAATACCTAAAGAACGAATTTCTTTAAGTAATACGTTGAATGACTCAGGAATACCTGGATCCATACGATGATCACCGTCTACTAAGTTTTTATACATCTTAGTACGACCTGCAACATCATCTGACTTAACCGTTAGCATTTCTTGCAAGGTGTAAGCGGCGCCGTATGCTTCTAACGCCCAAACTTCCATCTCACCGAAACGCTGACCACCAAATTGCGCTTTACCGCCAAGTGGTTGTTGAGTAACCAAGCTGTATGAACCGGTTGAACGAGCATGCATTTTATCATCAACTAAATGGTTTAGTTTTAACATATACATGTAGCCAACAGTAACAGGACGCTCAAATTGACGACCCGTACGGCCATCAGTTAAGGTGAACTGACCACTTTCAGGCATATCAGCTAAATTGAATAACTCTTTAATTTCTTTTTCCGCAGCGCCATCAAATGCAGGGGTTGCAATAGGCAAACCAGCACGTAAATTAGCGGCAAGACGTAACACTTCATCATCAGAGAAACTAGCAACATCAACTTCTTGGCGAGATTCACCAACATTGTAAACTTCTTGAATAAAGTTACGCAGTTTATGAATTTCTTGTTGTGTTTCTAACATACGGTTGATCTTTTCACCAATACCGCGACATGCCATACCTAAGTGAGTTTCTAAGATCTGACCAATGTTCATACGTGATGGAACACCTAACGGGTTCAATACAATATCTACTGGTACACCGTGCTCATCGTATGGCATATCTTCAACAGGTACTACGTTTGAAATAACACCTTTGTTACCATGACGACCCGCCATTTTATCACCGGGCTGAATGCGACGTTTAACGGCTAAGTAAACTTTAACTATTTTTAATACGCCTGGTTGCAAGTCATCACCTTGGGTGATTTTACGATGCTTAATTTCGTACTTCTTATCAAAGTCGGCTTTAATATTATCGTATTGCTCTGCAATTTGTTCTAATTCAGCTTGTTGACCTTCATCGCTTAAATTTTGCGTTAACCATTTATCACGAGACATACCCGTTAGATCCGCTTCATTTAAACCAGAAGATAACAATAATTTCTTAGTACGGGCAAAAATACCATCTTCTAAGATGCTTAATTCATCGCCAAGATCTTTCTTAACTTCTTTAAGTTGTATTTGCTCAATTTCTACTGCGCGCGCATCTTTTTCAACGCCGTCACGAGTAAAGATTTGTACATCGATAATAGTACCTTTAACAGAGTTAGGTACACGTAACGAGCTGTCTTTAACGTCAGCTGCTTTTTCACCGAAAATGGCACGTAATAGTTTTTCTTCTGGGGTTAATTGCGTTTCACCTTTAGGAGTAACTTTACCCACTAAAATGTCGCCACCATTAACTTCAGCACCAATATAAACGACGCCAGCTTCATCTAACTTACCTAAAGCAGACTCACCAACATTTGGAATATCAGCCGTGATTTCTTCACTGCCTAATTTCGTATCACGCGCAATACACGTGAGCTCTTGAATATGGATAGTAGTAAATCTATCTTCAATAGCAACACGCTCAGATAACAACATTGAATCTTCAAAGTTGTAACCATTCCATGGCATGAAAGCGATACGCATGTTTTGACCCAAGGCCAATTCACCCATATCAGTAGAGGGACCATCGGCGAGTACATCACCACGAACTACTGGCTCACCCATACGACATACTGGACGCTGGTTGATACATGTATTTTGGTTAGAACGGGTGTACTTAGTTAAGTTATAAATATCAATACCCGCTTCACCAGCGTGCATTTCATCTTCATTAACCTTAACCACAATACGAGAGGCATCTACATAAGTAACTACACCACCACGTTTAGCAACGGCGGTTACACCTGAGTCAACCGCTACAACTTTTTCCATACCCGTACCAACAAGTGGCTTATCGACGATAAGTGTTGGTACAGCTTGACGTTGCATGTTCGATCCCATCAAGGCACGGTTAGCATCATCGTGTTCAAGGAATGGAATAAGTGATGCTGCAACAGAAATAATTTGCTGTGGCGATACATCCATATATTGAACTTCAAGGGATGCCTTCAGCGTAAATTCATTTTTGAAACGACAGTTAACTAACTCTTCAGTTAGCATGTTTTTGTCATTACGCACTGCGTTTGCTTGAGCAATAACAAAGTTGCCTTCTTCAATCGCAGATAAATAATCAATGTCATCAGTCACTAAACCGTCAACGACTTTACGATAAGGGGTTTCTAAGAAACCGAAATCGTTGGTACGTGCGTAACACGAAAGCGAGTTGATCAAACCGATGTTTGGTCCCTCTGGTGTTTCAATTGGGCAAACACGACCATAATGCGTTGGATGTACATCACGTACTTCAAAACCAGCACGTTCACGTGTTAAACCACCCGGCCCTAAGGCAGAAATACGACGTTTATGCGTGACTTCTGATAACGGGTTGTTTTGATCCATGAACTGAGACAATTGTGATGAGCCAAAGTACTCTTTCACAGCCGCTGAGATTGGCTTAGCGTTAATTAAATCTTGTGGCATGATAGCATCTAAGTCACCAAGACTTAAACGTTCACGCACTGCACGTTCAACACGTACTAAACCAACTCGAAATTGGTTTTCAGCCATTTCGCCCACAGAGCGAATACGGCGGTTACCTAAGTGATCTATATCGTCAACTTCGCCTTTACCATCACGAATACCTATCAAGGTTTTCATCACGGAGATAATATCTTCTTTTGATAAAATACCACTACCAATATCATCAGCATTACCAACACGACGGTTGAACTTCATACGGCCAACGGTTGATAAGTCGTAACGTTCACCGGCGAAAAACAAGTTACTGAATAATGTTTCAGCCGCATCTTTTGTTGGTGGTTCGCCTGGACGCATCATGCGGTAAATTTCAACTAAGGCTTCTAACTTATTAGTTGAGTTATCTACACGCAAAGTGTCCGACATATATGAACCAACATCAAATTCATTCATATATAAAGTAGATAAAACTTTGTGACCCGCTTGGCTAAGTTCGGCTAATAATTCTAACGTAATTTCAGCGTTGGCTTCAGCTACTACTTCACCGGTAGATTTATCAATATAAGCTTTTGATAAAACCTTGCCAACAATATAATCAGCTGGCACTTCAAGGGTTTTAAGTTTTGCTTTAGTTAAAGCACGAATATGACGAGCGGTGATACGACGACCTGACTCAACTAATATTTCGCCTTTTTTGATTGAAATATCAAATGTAGCAGTTTCACCACGAAGACGTTCAGGGATAAGGTCCATGACTAACTTATCACCTTTAATGGTGTAGTTAGTTGTATCATAGAAGATATCTAAAATTTCTTCGGTTGAAAATTCTAAGGCGCGTAACATGATAGATGCAGGTAATTTGCGACGTCTATCAATACGAACAAATAAATTGTCTTTTGGATCAAATTCAAAATCTAACCATGAACCACGGTAAGGAATAACGCGTGCGTTATATAATACTTTGCCCGATGAGTGCGTTTTACCTTTATCGTGATCAAAGAATACACCTGGAGAACGGTGTAATTGTGAAACGATAACACGCTCAGTACCATTAATTACAAAAGTACCATTTTCTGTCATCAACGGGATTTCACCCATGTACACTTCTTGCTCTTTGATATCTTTTACAGTACCTGCTGGAGCTTCTTTATCGTAAACCACTAAGCGTAATTTTACGCGTATTGGTGCGGAATAAGTTACACCTCGTATTTGACATTCTTTAACATCAAATAAAGGCTCACCTAAACGATAGCTTACATATTGTAATTCTGAGCTACCTGAATAAGCTTTAATAGGGAAAATAGAACGGAAAGCAGCCTCTAGACCGGTTTCACCTGTTGGATCAATATCAATAAACTTGCGGAAAGAATCGAGTTGAATGGACAACAAAAATGGATATTCCATTACTTGTACACTTTTACCAAAGTCCTTTCTAATTCGCTTTTTCTCAAAGTATGAGTAAGCCATGGGGTTCCTCAGCTTGCTGGTTATGGCCAAATCTACCTAGTGGGCGCGAACGCCCAACTAGACAGGGTATTGCTGTAATATTTACGTCTAAATATTACCAAGCATTCATGATTAATAATGAATGCCCAACACTTTTTACGGTATGTAAAATCCTATTTTTATTACAAAATAGAATAAATTTATAACAATAAAAAGCGCAAAAAGGCCGGTGACGTTTAAATCACCAGCCATTGCCTTTTCAGGCAAATAATCTGTTTAAAAACAGATTATTTGATCTCAACAGAAGCACCAGCTTCTTCAAGAAGTTTCTTAAGCTCTTCTGCTTCAGCTTTTTCCACGCCTTCTTTCATTGCTGCAGGTGCAGATTCAACTAAAGTTTTCGCTTCTTTAAGACCTAAGCCTGTTGCGCCACGAACGGCTTTGATTACAGCAACTTTCTTATCGCCGAAGCTAGACATGAATACTGTAAATTCAGTTTGTTCTTCAGCAGCGCCACCAGCGTCACCGCCAGCAACAGCAACAGCTGCAGCAGCTGATACGCCGAATTTTTCTTCCATTGCTTCAATTAATTCAACAACGTCCATTACTGACATGTCAGCAATTGCGTTTAAGATATCGTCTTTAGAAATAGACATAATATAATTTCCTAATTTTTAATAAACAGCACTTTTTAATTTGAGTTTTTCAATATAAATAAGCTGCTGCTTGAAATAACTATAAATACAAAAAGTTTGGTTAATACTAATAAAAGTATTAAGCAGCTTCTTGTTCTTTCTGATCGCGAACTGCAGCAATCGTACGGCATAATTTGCCGGCAGATGCTTCTTTCATAGCGCTCATTAAACGGGCAATTGCTTCGTCGTAAGTTGGTAGCTTAGCTAACATGTTTACGTCGACAAGGTTGCCTTCAAATGCGGCTGCTTTTAATTCAAATTTTTCGTTAGTTTTAGCGAAATCTGTGAATAAACGTGCAGCTGCACCTGGATGTTCGTTTGAAAATGCAATTAAAGTAGGGCCTTTAAATGTGTCATCAACACACTCAAATTCCGTACCAGCTACTGCACGACGCGCTAATGTGTTACGAACAACTTTCATCCATACATCATTTTCACGTGCTTGCTTACGCAATACAGTAATTGCTTCAACTGTAACACCGCGGGCATCCGCGATTACAACTGATTGAGCGCCAGCGGCAGCTTCTTGAACTTCAGCAACAATTGCTTTTTTGTCATCAAGATTGATAGCCATTGGCTTTAACTCCTGGTTCACCGGGTATATATTATATAAACACCGGTATTTACAATCCCTAGCATACATAATTGTATGCTAGACCATTACGGCGAGGACCAGAATTTAAGGAAAATATCTGGGTAATCACCATCTACGTAGGAAATTAAGCGATCTTTGGCAGTTCTAAAATAGAAATTTTGCCCTAAAGCTGCTAACTTATATTTTATTGCTACTTTCAATTGCACCTACGGTCTTGGATGTGAAGTGATGTTTTCGTCAAACGGAACAACACTTCTACCAAAATTTAAGGGGCGAAATTATAGCTTATAATATCGCCCTTGTAAAGATTCAATAATTAGAAAGTATCGTCTACTTAACTTGCGTTAAGCTGGCTTGGTTAACACCAACACCAGCACCCATAGTTGTAGAAAGAGAAATTTTCTTAATGTATTGACCTTTAGCATTAGCAGGCTTAGCTTTCTTAAGCGCTTCTAATAAAAATTCTAAATTTTCTTGCAAGTGTACAGGTTCGAAATCAGCCTTACCAATAGTAGTATGAATGATACCGTTTTTGTCATTGCGGTAACGTACTTGACCAGACTTAGCGTTTTTAACCGCGCCAGCTACGTCAGGCGTTACTGTACCAACTTTAGGGTTAGGCATTAAACCACGAGGGCCTAATATTTGACCTAGTTGACCAACAACACGCATTGCATCGGGAGAAGCAATAACTACGTCGAAGTTCATTTCGCCAGCTTTTACTTGCTCAGCTAAATCTTCCATACCTACAATGTCAGCGCCAGCTTCTTTAGCTTTCTCTGCGTTTGCACCCTGTGTAAATACAGCAACACGAACATTACGGCCAGTACCATTTGGTAATACTGAAGCACCACGAACGTTTTGATCTGATTTACGAGCATCGATACCAAGATTTATAGCAACATCTACGCTTTCACGAAATTTTGCTGTAGCAAATTCTTTTAATAAAGACACTGCTTCACTGATATCATATTCTTTTGTTACGTCTACTTTTTCACGGATAAGACGAGCGCGTTTAGTTAATTTAGTCATTGATTAGCCCTCTACCACTAAACCCATTGAACGAGCAGAGCCCGCAATGGTACGCACTGACGCTTCTAAAGAACCACCAGTTAAATCAGGTTCTTTCATCTTAACAATCTCTTCAAGTTGTGCTGTAGTTACAGTACCAACTTTTTCAGTGTTAGGACGACCAGAGCCGCTTTTTACACCCGCTGCTTTTTTCAATAAATAAGAAGCAGGTGGTGTTTTTGTTTCGAAAGTAAACGAACGGTCATTATATACAGTAATAACTACTGGAACCGGAGCGCCTTTTTCTAAAGAATCTGTTTTTGCATTAAATGCTTTACAGAATTCCA
>Ga0209081_1000456_pt1 | contig 24695 bp, 23 predicted proteins | sample GOMGulsemesocosm_4_FD_184636 | JGI IMG/M metagenome (GOLD analysis project Ga0209081, IMG submission 184636) | Methane-oxidizing microbial communities from mesocosms in the Gulf of Mexico - GOM15B Gulf of Mexico (SPAdes) (version 2) | ecosystem: Environmental > Aquatic > Marine > Cold seeps... | reverse complement strand
ATTTACACTGAAACTAACTGTATCACCTTGGGTTAACTCTCCTGTTACGGATCCAGTTACAGCAACCGTTCCTGTTGATTCATCTGCGTTTAGAATATCATCAGAGGCAAGCTCATTCACTATAACTGCACCAACTCCCAATGTATCCACTGTAATAGTTTGTGTTGTTGATGCACTATTCCCTGCGTCATCTGTTGCAGTTATGGTTAAGGTTTGTTCTCCACTATCCAATGTACTTATCTCAACTTCATAATCACCATTAGAATCTGCAATTGTAGTAGCTATTACTGCACCTGCTGCATTGGTAATAACTACTCTGGCATTTGCTTCAGTTGATCCAGCAATTTTAGGCGTTGTACTTGAAGTTATGTCATCAGTAGATGAAACACCTGTGTCAGATGAGGCGCTTAAGTCTGAAGTTGGAGTAGTAATTTCAGTATCAATTATAATTTCTTCAGTTGTTGATGCAACATTTCCATCTTCTGAAGTAGCTGTAACTGTTACTGTTTGAGAGCCTTCAGGTAGTTCGCTAATTTCAATTGAATAATTTCCATCTTCATCAGCAAGGCCTGTTCCAACAACTTCATCAGAAGTATTTGTAATGACAACCGTTGAGCCAGCGTCTGTTATACCAGTGATTGTTGGAGTAACGTCACTAGTAACATTATCAGATCCAGAACTTCCAGTATCAGAGTCATCATCAATCTCACTAACAACTACATTTTCACTGGCTGCTGAGTTTGCATTGTTGACAGCATCTTGTGCATCAAGAATTGTTTGCTCAGCAGATGATGTGGTTGCTGTAACTTCAACTGATTCAGTTTCTTCAGCTGCTACTGCGATGTCTGCAAGATTATCATTTAATACTTCCAATGCAGTAATCGCTTCTTCTAATTCCCGTGCAGCTTCTAAAGCTTCCTCTTGTGCAGCTTCTAGTTCATCAAATTTTTCTGGATCACTTTTTGCAGCTTCTATTGCTTCATTTGCAAGTTCAGTTTTTTCATTTGCATTTTCTATAGCTTGAGTTACTAAATCTTCGGCTTGGGTAACAACATCAACTTTTGTTGTTATTATATTGTCAATTGTTTCTTGAACAGAGGTAATTGTTGAACTTATATCTTCATTACCAGCATCAGCAGCACTGGTTAAAATATCTTTTGCATCATTAAGTTCACTAATAGCATCTACTATTTCTTGATTTGAGACTTCAATTTCTTCTTCATTTCTATTATTTACTGTGTCTATAATAGATGTTAACGCAGCTTGTGCCGATTCTACGTCATCAACTTTACCTGAAATGACTTCATCAGTAATTACTTCAGCACTTTGGGCTGCTGTTGTAGCGCTTGAAGAAGCACTAATAGCAGCTTCTATAGCTGCATCAGCTTGGGCCAATAAAGAAGTTACATCTGTACCTTCAGCAACAGCTGCAGAACTTAAGGCATCTCTTGCAGCGCTTAGTGTTTCAACAGAAGAGGTCGCTTCTGTTGCAGCTGTTGTTGCTACTTCTTGAGCTGCTTCTGTACTTGCAATATTGGGATCACTAGGATCTAGAACCACCGCTTCAGCTGCAGCAATAGCGCTTGATGCTGCTGCAGTTGCTTGAGTAATTAAAGCAGTAATAGTTGTAATAGAAGTATTAACATCAGTGGAGAGTTCAACAATCGTTTCAGATGTAGTTTCATCAGGAGCTACTACAGTTGTTATTTCAATAGGAGCGGTTTCAATAGTAGTGTCCGTCACTGGGACTGCAACAACCTCCGCTGTATCATCTACTGTGGAAACTGTTTCTCCAAAATCTCTCCGCTCGTCTTCGGTATCTTCCCTGAAATCTCGTCGTTCATTATCAGTATTCACATCACCGAAGGTTGTTGTTTCATTATCTTGAACTACTTCAGCTTCATTTCCTGCAGCTGCTGAGTCTAGGAGTTCAAATACATCTGCAATGGAGAGAAGAGTTCTCTCACCCAGTCCATCATCTCCTAAAAACTGAAGCTTTGTTAACAACTGGTCAAATAAGCTAGCATCATCAACATTTATATTCTCGCCCATTAAAGCAACAATATTTTCTAAGGTCAGTACTCTCCCATCGGGAAATGTTATTTGTAAGTCATTATCATTTAAAACTTCTAAGTTTAAATTGCCAGTTAGTTCATTGACAAATACAAGCTCACCAGCTTGTACATCAATAACTAAATTTTTTGAGAGGTCTTCTAATCTTTCTATACCATTTTTGTCAATTACTTTTATATATTCACAGGCCATAATATACTCCTATACGTTAGTATATATCTATATATTATTATTTTATACCTATATGAAATATATTACAATGTTTAAGAGTTGATATTCATGCTATTTTTAAGGAAATTGTAAGTTTTTGCAATATTATTATGTTGTTAAACATAATAATATTTAAGCTATTTATAAGTTAATAAATTATTTAGTTTTGAATACACCGTACGGGTAAACCCTCAGCTCGAGCACCTGTGGTCATTACAGCTTCAGTTGGATTGAAGTCTAAATAAAATGATTCTCTCTCATAAGCTGAACTTGTCCATAATGATCCATGTCGTCCTTGACGAACCACGTCTCCCAAACATAATGTTCTAAACCCAGTTGAAGGAATTTTCAAAAAGTTATCAAAGGCAGATTTATTGTCAAACACTTTATGTGGTTTAGGAGCATTAAGAGTTTCATTTAAAATTTCATCTTGTGTTGGTACTCTAAAACCTGCGGGACAAATGTTATTCATAGAACTTTCATCTTTCCAAAGGTTGTCATTTTGTTCAACTCTCCAATCAAAAGTAGAACTATGTTTAACAACAACGTATTTTCCACCCTTTTCCAAATCTTTGTCCAATTGTTTTTTAGTACTAGATTCATTGGATATTTTTTCATGACCATTTGTTTTTCTACCCCATTGATAATAATCACCAAAACAAGCAGAATCTTCAAGAGACTGACAAGCTTGAGAAGCACCCAAGTTTCTATCCAACCAGTTTTTACTGGTAACTGGTGATTTTATCACTTCATATTTCTGCCCATTAAAAGTAAGTGTTTGAGCATTTAACATGATTCCAAGAAGTAAAATATATTTTAAAAATTTCATCATTATCCCTTTATTTCCTATCTATAGTTACATTTTTCAACTGTATTTACACTTTTTGTTTGAGTTCTTTCTCCAAAACCTGATTCTCTTTCGTTGTCTCTGGCTCCTGAGCTTCTCTCCATTCTATCTCGTCTTCGTTTGTCTAACTTCCTAGGTCTGTCAAGTGCCCTATTTTCCTGTCGAGTGAACATTTGCCCTGCATTTAATATGAAGGTACGGGTACCAATTTTTAGTTCAACTTTTCCTTCTGGAACCATATAAACTTCTTCTTTATCGCTGAGTTCAAGTCCTACAATAGTTCCCCTAATACCCATTGAGGCAGTTTTACTTTTTAACTGAAATCCCCTTGGATTAAGTTTCCCAATTTTCCCAGTAATCGCTTTAAATGTTCCATTACCAAATTTAAATTTTGCTTTTGGTTTTTTACCCACATCAAACAAATAATCTTGAATATCTAACGTCGAGCTTTTACCAATTGATATCATAGTATTATCTTTAAAAAGCAATTGTATTCTTGCATTTTTTTCTGTTGTAATAATATCAAGATTGTTAATTGCACTGTTTAGTTTGGCAATTTTAAACTGCCCATTTCTTTTAATTAAGACGTCGCCTTTTAAGGCTGTAACCTTCGCAATTTGTGCATTTAAAAGAGTAAAGCCAAGTAATAGTAATATCAGTATATGTTTCATTTGTAACCTTTTTAAGTTAACCTATAATCAAATTATAGCTAAGAAGTGTAATTTTTTGCAAAAATTATATATTTTTTTGATAGAGGGGTATTTAAATGATTAGACTTATCTTTAAGAAGTTGATAAGAAGATTCTATGGTATCTTTTTTTCTCCACCTGCAATCAATAAATGTAATTTCCTTATTGTCAAACCCTATAATATCAATTTCATGATCTTTATTATTCCACCAGCTTCCAATCTTAATTGGCGTATATCCAAAGAATTTTTCTGGCTCACCTGAAATTAGGTCAAGTACATATTTTTTATAAGCATCTGTAACCAAGCGCTTACTGAAGTCCCGTCTAATATGTGATACAACTGCATATAAGTCGTTCTTTCGAAGCGATGAGATATTTGGATACACATAACAAAACCAAAATTTCAAATAGTTGTCCTCAATAAAATATCGTCCAAATTTACTTTTAAATTTATCATCATTTATTGGGATGGTTTTACAGATAATCATCATATCAACCAACTTTTGGATGTATCTTGTCAAGTAGGTTGATTTAAGATCTAAAAAGTTCGCAATATCACCTATTTTGTTATTGCCCATAGCAATTGCGTGTAAGATTGATGAATAGGTTAATACATCACTTAAATCTTGACGAATGATGGTTAAACCATCTTCAAAAAATGCACTATTAGAAGATAAAAAGGTATCTTTTATATTAAGAATAAAATCTTTTTTAGTATCGTAATTTTTCAAGTAATGTAAATTGGTACCATAAGAAGCATAGATATACATGATATCTGTCTTAGATACATCAGGAATAATTTCCTTAATCACATTTATATCTAATGGTTTTAAAAAAAGCACTACCGAGGCTTTTTCATAAATTTTGTTATCTTTTTGAACACTTGAATAAATTGAGCTAGAAATGATAAGCTGAATATTTTTTTTATGAAGATGCTTATTCCAAAAATTCGACAAAGTGTATAGTGCATTTTTATCTATCTTCAGTAGAGTTTGAAAATCATCAATAACAATAATTAGTTTTTTTAATATTTTTTGATCGTTTAGAAACACTAAAACTTCATCTAGACTGTTGGCATATTCAGTTGATTTTATATTAAAAAAACTCAACAAGCTTTTGTGTAAATTGTTAAAAAAGAGTTTTGGAATCATTTCAATACACGATATATAAATAGCAGATTTATCAAGGCAATATTGATTTATTAATGAAGTTTTACCTACTCTTTTTTTTCCAAAGAGAAATAATAAATCAGAAGTGGGTTTTAAATAATTTTCTTCTAAAAGGGTGAGTTCTTTTTTACGAGCTAAAAACAATATGAAACCTTACATAATTAATTTACAATCATAATCTTATCACACTTAATTTCATCTTAGTTTATAGATATTTGTTTTACTCAATTTTATAATTTTAGAAGGAGTTGATTCATAAAACCCTAATTGATCCTCAACTATAATATCAGAACTTTGAATGGCGTAGTTTTCATCAAATTTTGTTTTCGTAATATTGGCAGAGGTGGAGTACATTAGTCCAAACTTTTTAATGAAACTGTGATGAGAAGAGTTTTGGTTGACAACTCTATAGGAGTTACCATTCGGATATATGAAGGTTGTTTTATTTGAGTTTCTAATCAGTTTTCTAAATCTTTTTGGTATCCGAAGCTGTTTTTTTAAAGTTTTGAAGCTATCGACAATTTGAAGCATTTTTTGAGAAGTTGGACGTTGTTTAGTACTGTTGAGTTTTTTATCGTCACTTGATAAAAAACCAACAGTAGTATCTGTTTGAGTTAAATAAACTTTATTCTTATTCACTTAAAAAGTCTTGGATAGCTCTTGGAGCTAATCCATCTTTATTTTGTAGGGCTTTCATAGCTTCAACACACGCAAGTGCTGCTGCTGCCGTTGTTACGTAAGGTACATTTTCTTTAAGCACAGATCTTCTAATATTTCTACCATCTGATTTTGAAGACCCTTTTCCATCACTAGTGTTAAATGCTAAAGCTATTTCACCATTAGCAATTGAATCTGTAATATTTGGACGACCTTCAGAAATCTTAAGTACTTTCTCACACTCAATTCCAGCATCAGTGATTACCTTATGATTTCCAGTAGTAGCAACTACTGTACATCCTAAGTCAACCAAACCTTGAGCAATTTTTGGTGCAAATTCTTTGTCTAAGTCACATAAAGAAATAAATACTTTTCCTGAAGTTGGTAAGTCATTTTTAGCAGCACTTTGTGCTTTTGCATAAGATTCACCAAAAGAATGTGAAATACCCATAACTTCACCCGTAGATTTCATTTCAGGAGTTAGAATCATATCTGAACCAGATAATTTATTAAATGGGAATACAGCTTCTTTAACAGCAACGTGGTCTCTTAAAATTGGTTTTAATACACCATTTCCTTCCCATACTAAATCAAAATTGTATGCAGCAAGTGCATCTCTTAAAGTTTCACCCCACATAACTCTAGTAGCAACTTTTGCTAAAGGCATTCCAGTTGCTTTAGAAACAAATGGAACTGTTCTTGAAGCTCTTGGGTTTACTTCAATTAAGTAGATTTCACCTTTATGAATAGCATATTGAACATTCATAAGACCAATTACACCAAGGTTTAAAGCCATGTCTTTTGTTTTGGTCTCTAATTCTTTAATTAAATCATCAGAAATAGAAACAGGAGGTAATGAACAAGATGAGTCACCAGAGTGAACACCAGCTTCTTCAGTATGCTGCATAATTCCACCAATATATACTTCTTTTCCATCACAAATACAATCTACATCAAGTTCAATTGCTCTGTCTAAGAATCTATCAATAAGTACAGGAGCATCATTTGACACCGAAACTGCTGCACCCATGTATTGTTTTAATTCTTCAGTAGAATATACAATTCTCATTCCTCTTCCACCAAGAACAAAAGATGGACGAACAAGCACAGGATATCCAATTCTCTCAGCAATTTCTACTGCTTCATCAACTTCAACAGCAGTTCCATTTTCTGGTTGTAATAGTCCTACTTTTTCAACAAAGCTAGAGAATTTTTTTCTGTCTTCTGCAAGGTCAATAACAGCAGCAGTAGTACCAATTATTTTAGCACCTGCTTGGGTTAATGCATTAGCAAGTTTAAGTGGTGTTTGTCCACCAAAATGAACAATAACACCATCTGGTTGTTCTTTTTCAATAACTGATCGTACATGTTCAAAATCAATTGGTTCAAAGTATAAGATATCAGATGTATCATAATCTGTAGATACTGTTTCAGGATTACAGTTATACATGATTGTTTTTACACCCATTTCATTTAAAGCAAAAGAGGCATGGACACAACAATAGTCAAACTCAATTCCTTGACCAATTCGGTTGGGCCCACCACCAATAATCATAACTTTTTTATCAGAGCTTTCTTCTTTTTCAACTTTTGGAAGTTTTGTGATATTTGTTGTTGAATAAAGATATGGAGTTAATGCTTTGAACTCAGCAGCACAAGTATCAACTTCGTTGTATTCAAAATCGACATCTAAAGTTTTTCTTGCAGCATAAACATCTTCTTCTGTTTTAGAGATAAGTCTAGCAATCATAACATCACTGAATCCATTTGATTTTGCGTTTCTCATAGCGAATTCATCAGTTAGGATTGAAGAATTTATTGATTTTTCTATATTGTACATTTCTCTAAATTTAGTTAAGTACCATGGGTCTACTTGACATAGTTCAAAGATTTCTTCATTACTTAAACCTTGTCTCATACCATCCATTAAATATAAAAGCCTATCACAGTTTGGTCTTCTAATTTCTTTTTTGATTTTTTCTAAATCTGTTGAAATTGAATCAAATCCAACTAATCCAGTTTCTAGTGAGCAAAGTGCCTTTTGAATAGATTCGTTAAATGTTCTACCCATGGCCATAACTTCACCCACAGATTTCATACCTGTTGTTAAGGTAGAATTAGCTTTAGGGAATTTTTCAAAAGTAAATCGAGGTACTTTTGTAACTATATAATCAATAACAGGTTCAAATGATGCGGTTGTACCTGTAATGTCATTTTCAATTTCATCAAGAGTGAATCCAACTGCCAATAAAGTTGCAACTTTTGCAATAGGGTAACCAGTAGCTTTAGATGCAAGAGCAGAAGATCTTGATACTCTTGGATTCATTTCAATTACAATCATTCTTCCTGTTTTTGGACAAATTGAGAACTGTACGTTTGAACCACCTGTATCAACACCAATTTCACGTAAAATTGCAAAAGATGCATTTCTCATATCTTGGTATTCTTTGTCTGTTAATGTTAAAGCAGGAGCAATTGTTGTTGAATCTCCTGTATGTACTCCCATAGGATCTAAGTTTTCAATAGAACATACAATAATACAGTTATCTTTACTATCTCTGATAACTTCCATTTCATATTCTTTCCAACCAAGCATAGATTCCATAACTTCTATTTCATTAATAGGAGAGGCATCAATTCCTTCTTGTGCAAGTATTTTAAATTCATCCATGTTATATGCAACACCAGAACCACCACCAGCTAGAGTAAAAGAGGCTCTACTAATTACAGGGAATCCAATTTCTTTGGCAACTTTAATAGCTTCATCTACAGTATAAGCATTGGCACTTTTAGGTAAATCCATACCTATTTTTATCATTGCTTCATTAAAAAGGTGTCGCTCTTCACCTTTTTTAATAGCATCGGGGTGAGCTCCTAAAAATTTAATCCCATCTAACATACCTTTATCATACATAGAAGTAGCAACATTTAATGCTGTCTGACCTCCCATTGTTGGTAGAATGGCGTCAATATTTTCTTGTTTAATTATTTTGTCAACCATATCTTCTGTGATTGGTTCGATATAAGTCTTATCGGCAAATTCAGGGTCTGTCATAATTGTTGCTGGATTTGAATTGATTAAAACAACTCTGTATCCTAACTCTTTTAAAGTTTTCGTAGCTTGTGTTCCTGAATAGTCAAATTCACATGCTTGACCAATAATAATTGGTCCAGACCCGATTAGTAATATAGATTTAATATCTTCTCTTTTTGGCATTAAGTTCCCCGATAATTGATTTTATAAAATTTGGAAATTCTATCTAAAAAGTGCTTAAGATTTTGTTAGGTGATTTGGAGCTTTATTTGTTACTATTTTACACTAAAAGTGTCCTGGAAATCAGGTCTAAACTTTGAGTAAAATTAAAAAGTGAGGATTATAGAAAGAAGACATTTTGCACGTAGAGAAAAACTCTACGTGGGACTAATCTGTTGGTAGTTTAAATTTTTGAGTATCTAACTCGCCATCTTCATTAAAACATAAATAATACAAGTGATCTTTTTTAACACTCAATCCTGCTAAATGTCTTAGTGCAAGATTGGCTTGTAAAGACCCAATATGCATAACAATGGGACAAGCAATTCCATTTGGTTTTCTATCATTTATTTTAAAAACAGCTTCATAGGAAGCATCTTGAAAGAAACATACTTGACCATGAAATTCTTCAACACTACCATAAATCCAAGGCTGTTTTGTTTTTTGCGCAAAAGAGTTAATGGATGCTCTCGTTGGAAGGTTATCTGTTGCATCAATAATTAGATCAAATTCTAAACCACGAGCTGCGAAAGCATCAAAATCTTCCACATATGAAGTCACTTTTGTGTAAGGACATCTGGCTTCAATAAGTTCTTTTAATACTTCTGATTTAAACTTTCCATTATCCTCAGTTTTAAATCCAATTTGTCTATGAATATTATGAATACCAACTTCATCAAAATCAACAAATGCAAATTCTCCAATCCCACTTGCTCCTAAAGCAATTGCAACTGTACATCCTAAACCACCTGAACCAATAATTGCCACTTTTTTATCTTGAAGTGATAATTGTGTTTCTTCTCCCCAAAGTTTAACTTGTCTATTGAAAAATTCTAACATTTTGTCTCCATAGTTTTGTAAGTTTTATTTGATACATGGTACCTAAATAATTATAAATTATCTTTATTCAATTCTTGAAAATTCAATTTCGCTTCATCTAACAATTTTTGAGCAAGTTCTAGCTCTTTCATACCTTTTTTATATACATCAACACTATTACTTAACGTGATCTCGGGATCAATTAGTTTTGTTAACAGCTTTTTTGCTTCTTCTATCTTTTCTTCAAAAGATTTTTCTTCATTGTTACTCATTATTTATCTCCTAATATTTTTAAAACGTAATCTGAGAATTTATCTATCTCAATTAAAAATGCATCGTGACCTAAGTCACTATCTACTTCTAAATAGGTACAGTGTTTTTCTTTTCCATGTTGGCACATAATGTCATAGACTTCTTTCATCTCTTCTGGGAAAAATAAAACATCTCCTTTAAAACTAATCAAATGAAGTTCACATGTAACATTGGCCAATGCTTCTACTAAGGTGTCACTACCCCTCGCAGCGTTAAATATATTCATAGTTTTCACTGCATATAAATAGGATAGTGGATCAAAGTTTTTAGAAAAGTTGTAGCCATTATATTCTAAATATCTTTCAACTTCAAATCGGCCAAACAAGTCATATAATCCATCTGATTCTGTATAATGTCTTCCAAACTTATTATTCATAGAGGACTCATTTAAAAAGCTTAAATGTCCAGCCATTCTCCCAATTGCAAGACCAACAAGGCCTTGTTCTTTTACAACTTCTGGATCATAAAATCCATCTTTAAATCCTGGGTCATGTCGAATAGATTCAATTCCGATTTTATTAACTGCAATTGCCCATGGTCTAGTATAGGCTGTTGTGGCCATAGGTATGATAATATCAGCAAATGAAGGATACTCAATAGCATAACAAATTGCTTGCATTCCACCAAGTGAACCACCGATAATAGCTCGAACATGAAAAATACCAAGGGATTCAAAAAGAATTTTTTGTGCTTTTACAATATCAGAGATTGTTAAAACTGGAAAATCTAATCTATAGGGTACATCACTTGGAAGATTGGGACTCATTGGTCCAGTTGAACCAAAACATGATCCAAGGTTATTGGTACATATAACAAAATACTTATTGGTATCTATGGTTTTTCCATCTCCAATAAATTTGTCCCACCATCCTGGCTTGGCTTCATTTCCATAACGTCCAGCTGCATGGTGATTTCCAGTTAAGGCGTGGGGTACAATAATAACATTACTTTTGTCATCATTTAACTCACCATAAGTTTCATAAGTAATATCGTAGGGTTCTAAAATTCGCCCACTTTCTAAATATAATGGCTCAGTAAATCTTGCAGTTTTGGTTTCTAATTTCAATAGTTATCCAGTTATGCCAAATTAAGTGTTAAGTTCATTTTTATTTGCCATTATTTTTTAATTCGACAGTGTATCCAATAATCTCTAAAAGACTTATACTATAGGATATTACTCAAGTATTATCAATCATAGTTAAATACTTATTTTTCAGTTTATCTGAAATAAAAGAAGCATTAATTGAATTTTTCGACAATAGAATAATATCGGATTTACTCAAATTTAAACTCTTATAAACATTAAGAAAGTTTTCATTTAAATAACCTTTGAAATAAGAAGGATCATCGGAATTGATGGTTATATTTAATCCATAATCTAACAATTCTTTTATATTGTGCTCACCCATGGTATTAAAAACTTTTAGCTCAATATTTGAGTTTGGGCACACGGTTAAAGGCAATTGGGTTTCTTTTAAGTATTTCATTAATTCATCTGATTTACTTGATTGAACACCATGGTCCAACCTTTGTATTTTTAATAAGTTTATCGCTTCATATATATACGAAACATCAGCTTCTTCTCCTGCATGTGCCACGATTAAAAACCCTTCTTCTCGAGCTTTTTTGAATACTTCGTGAAACTTTGAAGGTGGATTGCCAAGCTCAGAAGAATCCAAACCAATTCCAATAATGTCATCCTTATAGTGTATGGCTTCATTTAAAGTAACAAAAGCATCTTCTTGGGACAAATGTCTCAAGAAACACATAATGATATTTGAAGTAATTCCAAATTCTTTTTGCGCATCACTTAAAGCATCTTTAATTCCGCATATCACGGTATCAAAACTAATGCCTCTAGCCGTATGAGTTTGAGGGTCAAAAAATATTTCAGTGTGGACAATATTATCTTCTTTACATTTTAAAACATATGCCCAAGTTAAATCATAAAAATCTTGCTTGCTTATTAAAACTTTTGCTCCTGAATAGTAGATATCTAGAAAGCTCTGTAGGTTTGTAAAGTTGTACGCTTCTTTTACCTCATTTACACTGTTATAAGGAATAGTGATATTGTTTCTTTTGGCCATAGAAAACATCATTTCAGGTTCCAGTGTACCTTCAATATGTAAATGTAATTCCGCTTTAGGGATTTTCTTAATAAAATCTATCATTTTATAGAGCCTCTATTTTTTCATCATACTCTTGTGTAATTTCGTCTAACTTAGTTTGAGATACTTCCAAGCGTTCAAACTTCTCTTCAACTTCTTTTTCTTGTTTTGTAATAAGCGTTGATAGTTCAATAAGCCTACTGTTATCACCATTATTTGATACTTGAATTAATTCGTGTTGCTCAGACTCAATTAAATCTTCCAACTCCATAATTTTTGCTTCTAGTTTATCAACTTCTTTTTTTAAAGGAGAGGTGAGTTTATTTCTTTCACTAAGTAATACTGAACGCTGCTTTTTGTTCTCTTTTTTATTTACTTTTGGAGCTGATTTTATTTTTTGTTCAACTTCCTCTTCTTCCCAGCCGATTTTTTCCAGAAACTCATCATAGTTTCCATTAAAGTATTGAGCTTCTCCATTGGCAAAAACAACAAGTCGATCACAAACACTTCTTAATAGCTCTTCACTGTGTGTAACAATAATACAGGAACCTTTGAAGTTTTTAATGGCTTGTGTTAAAGCAGCAATTGAATCCATATCTAGATGGTTGGTAGGTTCATCTAAAAATAAAAGGTTTACATCTCTGGCTAAAATTTGCCCCAACATTACTCTACTTTTTTCACCACCTGAAAGTAATGATATTTTTTTCTTTGCATTATCATCACTAAACATCATAGAACCACAAATATTTCGAACCATGGATTCTGTTAACTTAGAATTTCCAACATATATTTCATCCATAACTGTATTTTCTGGATTAAGGTGAGCAATATTCGTTTGACCAAAATGACCAAAAGACGTAGTTCCATGGTAGTCAACAAGACCACTTAGCGCTTTTAACTCTCCTGCGACTGTATTTAATAGAGTAGATTTTCCCTTACCATTTTTTCCAATGATTCCTAAGGTTTCACCTTTTTTAAGAGTGAAAGAAATGTCTTTAAATAGTATGTTATCTTGCGTATAACCAAACTCTATATCTTTTACATCAATTAGAACTTTAGCAGGTGTATCTTTAAATTTAAAATCAAACTTCAAGTTACTGTCAAACCCCAAGTCATCCATAAAATCCATTTTTTCAAGTAGTTTTACTTTTGATTGAGCAAGAGCAGCAGTAGAAGCTCTGGTTCTATTTTTTGCAATAAAATCTTCTAATTCTTTTCTTTTTTTGTCTTGTGCAATTTTTTGTTTTTCATAATGCTCATCGTTGAGTTGTAATTGATCATAAAACTTGTATGTATTTCCAGGAATGATATTTAACGTCTTACGAACAATACCCATAGTATGAGTAGAGATACTATCCATAAAATCTCTATCATGGGTGATCAAAATCACTTCACCATCAAAAGTCTTCAAAAAAGCTCGTAACCATCTTAGCGACAAAATATCCAAGTAGTTTGTAGGCTCATCAAGAAGTAATAAATTAGGCTCAGTGATTAAAAGTTTGGCAAGGTTGATTCTAATTTGGAATCCCCCTGAAAATGACAAAGGATCTTTGTCTAAATCTTCTTGTACAAATCCCAATCCAAAAAGTATTTTTTCAACTTTATAAATACTAAATTTATCATCATCTGCCAAAGCAAGAGCAGTTTCTTCACGTAAAGTTTTTTCAGTAAATTCTAAATGCTGTTTAAGTGATCCAATTTTATAACCCTTAGGAATACTAACATCTCCCGCATCGGGACTTTCTTCATCAAGGATCAGCTTAAATAAAGTTGATTTTCCACTTCCGTTTCGACCTACTAACCCTATTCTATTTCCTTGACTTAACCTAAAATTTAGGTCACTAAAAAGTTCGTTACTTCCAAAATTTTTTGATATATTTGATAGTTGTATCATATTGCTCTTTTAATATTATATTTAATTGTTTGTGGAATTATAGGACATAGAGAGTTATAGCTAGATTAGGGCAATACTAAGTTTTGTGATTTTATATTAGTAAAAGTAATTATTTTTTTGCGTTATGATTTTTTGTTAAATTTGTCAAACCTTTATTTAACTCATTTATATTACTCCATTTAAATTCGCCAATAAATTTATTGTTTAAATTTACCTTTGTAGTTGCAGTATATTTTTCTACTTTTATATTATATATTTTTTCACTTTTTGCTGCATATACTTTCAAGTTTGCAATATTAATTCTCAAATCTTTATTTTTAAAAATTAGACCATTAAAATCAAAGTTATATATATTACTATTTACACCCAATCCATATTTAGAATTTAATTCAACTTTTTTAATGTTTTTTGATGGTAGCTCCATTAAAAATTCACTACTTGTCTCTAATGTATAGAAATTCATCTTTGCATTTAGAAAACTTAACAGCAGTAGTATTGATAATATCAGTTTCATGATATCTCCTTATATAAATAACTTTATTGATTATAATATTATATTGATTAAAGTTAATTTAAGTAAATAATTTAATTAGTTATTAAGTAGAAAAGATATGTTACTTGATTTTTTGTCGTTAAGAAAGACCAAGTAGTATATTTACTTGGTCTAAGAATTAGTGTTATTTTAGAAGTAAGTAGAAATCTTTTGGCGCATCAATTTCAAAACTTAAAGGTTTGTTAGTTGTAGGATGTATGATAGTTAGTTTTTTTGCATGGAGTCCCATACGTTCGCCTTCTTTTCCGTAACGTTGATCGCCTATGATGCTATTTCCAAGCCATGAGAGATGAGCTCTTATTTGATGTTGTCTACCTGTCTCAATACTCACTTCAAGTAGAGATCTTTTTCCAGAACTTTTTATAAACTTATAGTGAGTAATTGCACTTTTTGCATCGGGGTGGTTCCCAACATGCATACGATACTCTTTTTCATCTAATCGTAAAGGTTGGTTAATGGTCCCTTCTTTTTCTTTCGGAGAGCCTTGAACAACTGCAAGATATGTTTTTTGTGCCTCGTTCCATTTATCCATTACTTTTTCACGGATCTCTTTAGAAGTTGCGAACAATAAAACCCCAGAAGTATCCCTATCTAGTCTATGTACAGGCCAAAGTTTCACTTGGTTTTTCCCACGTGATAGTTGCGCTCTCAAAATTGCTAGTGCATGTTGTTTATTTTCACTGGCTGTTGATACTGATAATAAGCCAGCAGGTTTATTAATGGCAATTAAATTTTTATCTTCATATAAAATGTCTAATTTTTTTAAAGTTTGTACTGAAATTTTCTTATTAACTCCAACTTCTACTACATCATCAACTTGCAAGTTATAATCATGCTTTGTTACAAACTCACTATTAACAGTGATACTTGAACTTTGCAAACGCTGTTTTATTGTTTTTTTTGACCACCCCTGAAGATTGGTAAAAAGAAAATCCAAAAGTTTTCCTTTTTGTTTTACAGTTAACTTATCTGCCATTGTTTATAAACCTTTATTTGTACTATTTATTATTTTTGCCATTATAGCCAATTATTTTTCATCTGAAAGGTTATTCTTTTATTTCTACAATCATATCCAGCTGAATTGTAGCACCATAAGGTAATTGTGAAGCTCCTGTTGCTGTTCTTGCATGTTTTCCATTTTCACCGTAAAGCTCAATCAATAGCTCAGACGCCCCATCTATTATTTGTGGAAGATAAATATATGAGTCATTGGCATTCACAAAACCTTGCATCTTAATAATAGAAGTAATTCTGTCCAAATCTCCAATATCTTCTTTTATAATAGCAAGTAGATATAACATCGTATCTCTAGCAGCCAGTTTCGCCAACTCCCCTGAAACATCAACACCTACTTTTCCTTTTTGCTCACTGACTCTTGCAGAAACAAATAATAAATTGCCACTTTGTTTTGTTCCCACATAATTGGCAACGGGCGGTTTCGCTTCACTTAAAGATAGCCCCATTTGCAATAATTTTTCTTCGACTTTACTCATTGTTTTCTCCATTTTGAGTTTGTTAATTTGGTTTATTTTATATTAATCAAGCTAAAAATATTAAAGATTTATCGTTACTTTTAAATAAATTCAAGAACAATATTTATGATTGATAGAAGATATAAAATGTAACAGTTCTGAATATTGCCTTAGTTAATCACTATAACTTGCAAAATATTATTCCATTATCATACATGTGGTATATAATTGCCTATGATACTTACTCATTAAGCAGGGACAATAATGTTAAATAAAGACGAACTAAAGATACTACGAACAGTCAAACTGGGACCACTATTTGTAATAATATTTTCTGTCATTGTAATATTCATAATGATTCAAAACAACAATATCCAATTTTCAAAAGAAATCCAAAAAATCAAAGAAGAATCAATTCTGGAAAAAAAGCAATTGGTTAAAAGAGAAGTGGAAAGAGTTTATGACTTTATATACAGTGAAAAGAAACAAACCGTTCAAAGAATTAAAGAAAACATCAAAAACAGAGTAAGAGAAGCCCATTCTATTGCCACTGCAATTTATCAAAACAACTTAGATAAAAAACCAGAACAAATAAAAAAACTCATCAATGATACTTTAAGAGCCATTCGTTTTAACAAAGGAAGAGGTTATTTTTTTGTTTATGAAACCAATGGAATAAATGTCATGCATCCCATATTGCATAATATCCAAGGTAAAAACCTATGGGACTTTCAAGATGTTAAAGGTAACTATGTCATAAGAAACCTAAGTAATATTGCCAAGTTTAAAGGTGAAGGTTTTTTTGAGTGGTGGTGGACAAAACCCTCTGATATAGATAACGAATACGAAAAAATTGGTTTTAGTAAGTACTTTGAGCCCTATGATTGGTTTATTGGAACGGGGGATTATGTTTTAGATTATGAAGAAGTATTGAAAAAAAATATTCTCAGGAGTATTGATAAAATCAAGTATGGAGAAAATGGGTACATCTTTGTTGTTGATGACAGAGGAGTCTATCTTAGTCATGTTAAAAAAGCATATATTGGAATGAACAGAATCAATTTAAAAGATGCTGATGGTTTTTTAATTACCAAAGAGATTATAAAAGCTGCAAAAAAAGGAGAAGACTATATCTCTTATATTGGAACTATCAAACCAAGTACGGGACAACCTGCAAAAAAGACTTCTTATATTAAAGGTTTTAAAGATTGGAATTGGGCTATTGGCTCAGGAGCATATTTAAGTGAAATAGAAGAAGTTATCTCTCAAAAACAAATTATACTAGATGCACAAAATAAACAAGAAATCATACAAATAATCATTGTGGGATTCATCATTTCACTTATACTATTTATTATATCTTTGTTTTTTTCAAATAATTTAAAGAATATGTTTCAAGATTATAAGAGTAAAGTAGAAGAGAAGACTGAACAGCTCCATGATTTAAATGTAAACTTAGAACATAAAGTCATCAAAAGAACTCAAGAATTAAAAGAGTCGAACCAAGAGCTTACCTTTGCCATTAAAAATCTAAAAAATACACAGAACAAGTTGGTTGAATCAGAAAAAATGGCAAGTCTTGGTGGATTAGTAGCTGGAGTTGCCCATGAAATCAATACTCCCGTAGGCGTTGGACTCACAGGTGTGACCCACTTTTTAGATATAACTTCAAAAATAAAAGAACAATATCTAAATGATGATATGAGTGAAGAAAACTTTGAAGAGTATTTGAAAACAGCGGAGAAGCTAGGAGGTATGATTAACAAAAACCTGGATAGAACCGTACACCTCATAAAAAGCTTTAAAGAAGTAGCAGTTGATCAAACCAATGAAACCCAAGGTGATTTTGAGGTTAAACAGCATCTAGAAGACGCCATTGCCAATATCAAGCACCTAACAGATAAAACAAATATTGATATTAAAATAAATTGTAAAGAAGATATTGAGATATATAGTTATCCAAGCGCCTTATCTCAAATTATCACAAAACTGATTACCAACTCCATAAGACATGCCTTTGAGGAAGGAGAAGCAGGTCTCATTGAAATAGACGTAAGTATTGATGAGAGTTTACATCTTACTTATAAAGATAATGGGAAAGGAATTAAAGACGAGAATATCAGTAAAATATTTGATCCCTTTTTTACCACCAATAGAGAACACGGAGGCGCAGGTCTCGGACTAAATATTATCTATAACATAATCACTTGTATTTTACATGGCTCAATAGAATGTACCAGTGAAGAAGGGAACGGAGTGATTTTTAAAATATCTATTCCTGTCCATTCTTCGTCATAATAGTTTTAGTATTTAAATATTACTTTCCCACGAATTTTCCACTACTTCATAGTGAGAGACAAAAGTATCAGGGTCTAATTCATATTTATCATCTTCAGGATATAGTCTAGCAATTTCAATATCCTCACCTGCAAAAGATTTTATTGATTCAAGCTTGTCCCAATAAGAAATGAGCGTCACCTCAGATTTATCATCCATTTCCCGTCTAAGTATTTGAGCACCTTTAAAACCTACAGTTGAAGAAGTATCCTTCACTCCTGTCTCATATAAGTATTTAATAAATGCTTCCATGTGTATTTTGGGACACCGTGCTTTCCATTCTCGTGCTATCATATATTTTCCTTTATTATTGCATCATAGATGCTGTTTTAGGGTTAGCTAAAAGATTGGCAAAGATTTGCCATTTAACTTCGTCTGATTCATTACCTGTTTGTTTTTCTACGTAATCTCTAACAATATCTTCTCCCAGGTTATAATTAATAACATATGACCTATTGGCTTCAATAAATGCCAATCGTTGGGTAGATTTCTCTTTATTAGCAAGAGAGTATTTCATTAACAATTCTATGGCTTCATCTTTTTGTATAACACCATCTAAATATTGTTGAGATACCATATTTCCAGCATATGATAGTTTTTGCATCTTTTCTTGTATCTCATAATACAAGTCAGCTTTTTGGGCATCAAGACCAGCTAGTGGAAACAATACTTCTTTTTCGAACTTCATTCGATCTTCTTTATCAAAAGTAAGCTCAATTCCATAATTCGCACTACCTTCAGCAAGTAAAGACAAAGGTGAGTACAAAATATAAACACAATACTCCATCCATCCTTTTTCTTTTACAAGGTGGTTTTCAATCAAAGCATTAAAGACATGATGGCCTGGATATGCTTCATGACAAGCCAAATCAACCGCTCTACTTATATACATAGGAAAGTCTGTGTTAAGCTGTATTAAACTATAACTATCTCCTTTATACCAGTTGTATCCACTCCAAACTTTATTATTTACATATTCAATACTAAAGCTTTCATTTTCACTCAAGGGTATATATTCTTTGGTTCTTAGTCTTGACTCTTTCATCGCAGCAGAAAAGACAACATCCAGATTATCTTTTGGAATAATAAACTGATCATTAAACGCATTCATTCGTACATTTAAATCACCCTCACCTGGTATCAGTAAGCTTAGCTCTTCAAGTATACCATCCAATACTTTTATTTGTACAGGCGGTGAAATGGCATTGTAAAGTAAGTAAGACTCTTCATCAAAAGAGTACTTTTTACCATTGAGTTGTTCGATAAACGTTTTACAAGATTTTATATGAATAAGGAGAAATTCTTTTCGTAATTCTTCGTCCTCATCTACAGGAATAGTTTGAAGTTCTGAATATATACTATTTGCATTTTCTAATAAAATAAATAAAGGTAATTTTTCTTGGGTTTTCCATTCTTTTGGTCCAAAATAAGCATCCACATAATATTCATGATGAAGCCCAATTCCTAAAACCAGTTTTACATATCTTTGAGCTATTAGGTCTAAAGTCATTTATATCTCCTTTAATTGCGTTTATTTTACATTAAAGAAGATTAATTAACCTTCCAAGATTAATCATATATGGCTATAATGCACTTAAAAAGAGAACACCTACTTGATACCAGTTGAACTTGACAAAAGAATATATTATCAATACCTAGGTTTTTTAAACACTCCCGCATTATTTAACAATCAGTTTCAATCTTTAGAACAATTTATTATGCCTAAACATAATATTCCAACTTTTGAAAATTTTAGTTTATCTATCCCTGATAGGCTGCCTTTAGGTAAAAGAGTTGAGTATTTCTTTGAATATTTTATTCGACAAAATAATGAGTATAAGCTTATTCAAAACAACACTCAAATTATTCAAAACAATGTTACTCATGGGGAGTTAGATTATATTTTTGAAGAAGTTCAAACACATAAGAAGTATCATGTTGAACTCATTTATAAATACTATTTGTATTTAGAAAACCAAGAAAACGAACTCAAAAGCTTTATGGGGCCTAATTTTGATGACTCATTAGAAAAAAGAGTGCTTAAGCTCAATACAAAACAACTCCCTTTACTTTTCAGAGAAGAAACTCAAGAATATTTACAGGATTTGGATATTAAAAATATTTCTCAAAAAGTTTGTTTTAGAGCCAATATATTTCTTCCCTACAATTCCAATACCGTAGAACTTAAGGAAATCAATTCATTATGTATAAAAGGGAAGTATCTTACGGCGGTTGAATTTTTGAACGATAAAACTTTTCAAAAATATTCTTATTTTTTTCCCGAAAAACAAGATTGGTTAATAGACATGAAACATTGTGAATCTTGGTTTTCTTATGAAGAAATTTTCTCCCAAATACAAACAATGCTGGAACAAAAAAGAACTCCTTTATTATGGCAAAAAAATGGCACCCAATACTTATGTTTATTTCTTATATTTTAGCTTAGTCTTGGAGAAAGTACTTTTTTTGTATTTTCTCAAATATGCCTTTTTTCTTGATAGCTTCTAAACCTTTTTTAAACTTTTCAACCAGTGAGATATCTGTTGTTTTGCTAAATGCCATGTACAATTTATCCGATAAATCTTCTATTAAAAAAACTTTTTCATATTTATTAAGAGTTAAACCTTCTTTTTTAATCATATAAGAAAAGGAGATATCATCGTAGGCAATTAAATCTATACGATCATGGGTGAGTTTGTAAAGATTCTGAACATCTCTAGATACTATTTCTAAATGAATAAAATTTAATGATTGTAAGTACTCTGTAATTACATCTGAGCCTGATGTTCCAATACTATAGAGTTTTGCATCATCAATTGAATTTATCACTATATCTTTTCTGCTTTTTAATTTATATAAAGATGTTGAATAAGGAGCAATGGTGCCTATCCAATGAAATAACTCTTCTCGCTCAGGGATTCTTGCAATTGAGTAGATTAAATGATTCTTTTTTGTACTAGCAAGTACATACGCCCTACTCCACGGATAACTAACAATCTTGGCTGTAACATCTATTTCTTCAAGAACAGCCATAACTATTTCAGAGGAGATGCCTTTCATCTCCCCATTTTGTGTGTAGTTATAGGGTGGAAATTCTTCTGTAACTATTGTTATTTCTTGAGCACGTGAAAATATTGTCAATAGAAGAAAGAGTAATATAATTTTTATGACATTCACAATTTCCTCCTTTTAACAAGTATATTTAATCATATTCCAATACTTCTTAAATATAATTAACTCAAAATAATTAATCTAATGTGAATTTCAAGCCCAAGGAGAAATTTATTATTTTAAGTTTTTTAATAATTTAGTTATAATTTCAAAAATAAGGATAATTTATGAGTAAGATAAAAAAATTAGAAACATTGTTAAAAGAAGATGTATTGGCAGAAATTCGTGAAAATATAATTGAACTACAAGAAGAACTTGCAAAAAAGAGTAACAAAGGGATTCAGGACGATTTAAAATATATGCAAGATGTCAAAGCATACTTTGATGAAGCCGTTATGAATATTGACAATGGAAGTATGACAGAAGAAATAGCTGATGAAATGTTAGAAGACTTAGAAAGTATGAAAACAGATGAAGATGAAGTTTAATATATAGTTATATTAAACTCTCTTCTTTTTTAGGACTAACGTCTTTGTCGTACATATAAATATGCAGGTAAAGCACAACTCAAACCTATTGTTAAATTTAGAAAAATAAACCAATAAGGATTTGGAGCCTCAAGTTCTTTCATTTGAGAAAACATATAAATCCAGAATACTATAGACGACACCAAAATATCTACACTAAATCCAGCCGCAGCTCCATTTACAAACAATGACTCAATAAACAAAGGTATGTTAAACCCTTCTATTTGAATAAATTGAAAAAAGAAAAGATAAGGTAATATTGCACCAATAATAGCGAGTACTAGATATACATTTTTCATTGTAGTCCTTAATAATTTTATTTTTAATACGCAATAATATCCACTCAGTGTTAAATCTTCGTAAAGAATAGACACCTGAAAACTAAATACTTAAAAAGTAATATAAATAATCATTGTCCTTTTCATAGCCTAATGATTCATATAACTTTTGAGCTTGATCATTGGTTTTGGCCGTTGATAAAGCGATACCATTTGTATTTGTTTCTTGTGCCAATTCTTTTGCTTGATTTAAAAGCATATGTCCAATGCCAAGCCCTCTGCTATTAGGCGTTACAAATAAATCATTTAATATCCAATTTCTACATGCAGACACTGAAGAGAAACTTGGATAAAGTTGTGTAAATCCAAAGTACTCATCATTTTCATCTTTTGCATAGTATATTACAGACTCAGAATTTTCTAAACGTTGGGTCAAGAAGCCCTTTGCTAATTCTAAATCACTTTTTTGTTCATAAAAGACTCGATAAGCATCGAATAGTTTTGCTATGTGTTCTATGTCTGAAAGTGTTGCTTTATAAATTTTAATACTCATTTTAATCCTATTTATCTTTTAGTACTTTGTATAGTAGTTCTTTCAATGTCTTTTGCTCTTTTTCATCTAATGGTGAGAAAAAATCTTTTTCAATATCAACCACATCTTTTAAAGCATGGGATAATAATTCATCTCCCTTTTTTGTCATTTGAACCAACTTACTTCTTTTATCCGTTTCATTATCAACTCTTATTATGTACTCTTTACATTCAAGTTTTTTTAAAACCTTGGTCATTCCCCCTGAAGAAAAAACCATTGTTGAGTACAATTTTGTGGGAGATAAAGTGTATTCGTCATCTCCCACAAGTTTAAGTGATGACAATACATCAAGTTCTGCATTGCTGATAGCATACTTCTTTTCATGCATAGTACATAAAGAGTCGGTCATTTTTTTATGAGCAATATATAAAGGGATTGCAACATATAAAACGTCATCATAGCTGTTGGGTGATCTGTTTTTATGTCTAATTATACTGTTGTCAATTTCATTTAAATCCATGAATTTATTATATAGTAAAAATACTAAATTTTAATTATATCTTTCTAGAAAGATAAAATTAAGTTTTCTTCTGATAGTATTTCATCACAACATATCTTTCTAGAAAGATAAATCAAAAGGATGTAAAATGAATTTAAAAAAAATAGTATTGGCAAGTAGCTTATTGGTTTCAGTTTTAACTGCGGGAAATTATGAGGTAGATGCTTCACACTCAAATGTTGCTTTTAAAGTAAAACATTTAATGCTCTCAAGTGCAAAAGGAATATTCGATAACTTTACTGGTAAATTTGAATACGATGAAAAAAATGGTGTGCTCAAATCTTTAAGTGGTAGTATTTTGGCTGCCTCAATTAACACAAATCACGAAGATAGAGATAAACACTTAAATGCAGAAGACATGCTTGATACAAAGAAATTTCCAAAAATTTTCTTTAAGTTGACAAAGGTAGAAGACGATAATATTTATGGAGATATTACTATCAAAGGTATTACAAAAAATATCAAACTTGATTATGAGAACAACGGTCATGTGAAAGATCCATGGGGAAATTACAGATCTGCATTTGAGCTAACAGGAAAGATCAACAGAAAAGACTTTGGTCTCACATACAATAAAGTGTTAGAAACGGGTGGTCTTATTGTTGGGGACACGGTAAAACTTTCAATTGAGATTGAAGGAATAAAAAAGATTTAAATAACTACAATAGTGAACAAAAAATTAAAGGAAAAGATATGGCAAATAATACACAAGATTTAATAATAGGAACACTGGCAGTTGATGCCTTTACTCTAGGAGCACATTGGATTTACTCTCCTGAAGATATAAGTAAAGCTGATTTAGATTGGAAAGGTTTAAATAAACCCCTAGCTCAATGGCATGGAGATAAACAAAAAGGTGATTTTACACACTATGGAGATCAAATTGTTTGTTTATATGAATATATCAAAGCCAACAATGAATATGATGCGACAAATTATATGAGTGCTTGGAAAACTTTCATGAGTACTTATACAGGATATAAAGATGGTGCAACCAATGATACTTTAGCAAATTTAGAAAGTAATCAAAGTGTACCTTGTGGTTCAAGCTCACATGATATGTCTATCATTGGAAGAATAGCTCCCCTATTATTAGTGAGTTCTGATGAAAAAACTTTTTTAAACAATGTAAAACTCTTTGTCCAATCAACTCACAATAATGAAGAAGTAGTTGAAGCTGCTGATTTTTTTGCAAAAGTACTGTGGAGTGTAAATAATGGCTCTTCAATTAAAGATGCCATTACTTCTGTAAATCAAGGCTACTCTTCAAGACTTCAAGGTTATGTGAAAGCAGG
>Ga0209081_1000452_pt1 | contig 24757 bp, 19 predicted proteins | sample GOMGulsemesocosm_4_FD_184636 | JGI IMG/M metagenome (GOLD analysis project Ga0209081, IMG submission 184636) | Methane-oxidizing microbial communities from mesocosms in the Gulf of Mexico - GOM15B Gulf of Mexico (SPAdes) (version 2) | ecosystem: Environmental > Aquatic > Marine > Cold seeps... | reverse complement strand
CAGTAGATTAAGTGAATAAATAATTGTACAGATTGGTTAATCCATTTGGTAAAAGTTAATAAAGCTTTTGCCTATTGTAAAAATATTAAGGAAACATACTATATGTTTAATCCAGTAACTAAAAAATTTCAATTCGGTAAACATACCGTAACGCTTGAAACAGGCACAATTGCTCGTCAAGCATCTGCTGCTGTTATGGCAAGCATGGACGATACTTGTGTACTAGTATCTGTTGTGGCTAAAAAAGAAGCCAAAGAAGGTCAAGACTTTTTCCCGCTAACAATTAACTATCAAGAGCGTACTTACGCGGCAGGTAAAATCCCAGGTAGTTTCTTCAAACGTGAAGGTCGTCCTAGCGAAGAAGAAACACTTATTGCTCGCTTAATCGATCGCCCATTACGTCCGTTATTCCCAGAAGGGTTTACTAACGAAGTACAAGTAATTATCACCGTTGTTTCTGTTAACCCTGAAATTGCTCCTGATATTATTTCTCTTATTGGTGCTTCTGCAGCATTAGCTATTTCTGGCGCACCTTTTAATGGACCTGTTGGCGCAGCGCGCGTTGGTTATACTGACGGTCAATACATTCTTAACCCATTACAATCTGAATTACCAACAAGTGAATTAGACTTAGTGGTTTCAGGTACTGATTCTGCTGTATTAATGGTTGAGTCTGAAGCTGATGTATTATCTGAAGAAGTAATGCTTGGCGCAGTAATGTTTGGTCATGAGCAAATGCAAGTTGCCGTTGATGCAATTAAAGAATTTAAAACTGAAGTTAATACGCCAGCTTGGGATTGGGCCGCTCCCGTTAAAAATGCTGAGTTAGTTGCTAAAATTGCTGAGCTTTCAGAAGCACAAGTAAACGAAGCATATCAAATTACTGAAAAAGCCGTTCGTTATGAAAAAATTGCTGAAATCCGTAATGGTGTAATTGAGCAATTATTAGCAGGCGACGCAGACTTAAATGTTGGCGAAGCAAAAGACTTATTCCACGATTTAGAAAAAACCGTTGTTCGTGGTCGTATCACGCAAGGCTCACCACGTATTGATGGTCGTGATCCTGAGTCAATTCGTGCGTTAGACGTAATGACTGGCGTATTACCACGTACTCATGGCTCTGCTGTATTTACGCGTGGTGAAACTCAAGCCTTAGTTACTGCTACTTTAGGTACACAACGTGATGCACAACGCATTGATAGTATTTTAGGTGAGAAAACTGATGCCTTTATGCTTCACTATAACTTCCCTCCATACTGTGTTGGTGAAACGGGTTTTGTTGGCTCACCTAAACGTCGCGAAATTGGCCATGGCCGTTTAGCAAAACGTGGCATGTTAGCTGTTATGCCTACTATTGAAGAATTCCCGTACGCAGTACGTGTTGTTTCTGAAATTACTGAATCAAATGGTTCATCTTCAATGGCTTCTGTTTGTGGTACTTCGCTAGCACTTATGGATGCTGGTGTGCCGATTAAAGCTTCTGTTGCGGGTATTGCAATGGGCTTAGTTAAAGAAGGTGAAAACTTTGTTGTTCTTTCAGATATTTTAGGTGATGAAGATCATTTAGGTGATATGGACTTTAAAGTAGCAGGTACTACAGGTGGTATTACTGCTTTACAAATGGATATTAAAATTGAAGGTATCACCCAAGAAATAATGCAACTTGCTTTAAACCAAGCAAAAGCTGCTCGTACTCACATCTTATCTGTAATGGATGAAGCGATTAAAGGTCACAGAGAAGAAATCTCTGAATTTGCACCACGCATTCATACTTTAAAAGTGAGCCAAGATAAAATTCGTGACATTATTGGTAAAGGTGGCGCAACTATTCGTCAACTTACTGAAGAAACAGGCACGACTATCGAAATAGATGATGACGGTACGGTGAAAATTGCTGCAACATCTGGTGAACAAGCAGAAGATGCTATTAACCGTATTAAAGCATTAACAGCTGAAATTGAAGTAGGAACACTTTACACAGGTAAAGTTGTTCGTATCGTTGATTTCGGTGCATTTGTTAATGTATTACCAGGTAAAGATGGTTTAGTGCATATTTCTCAAATTTCTGAAGAGCGTGTTAATAGCGTAAGTGACGTGCTTAAAGAAGGTCAAGAAGTGAAAGTTAAAGTACTAGAAGTTGACCGTCAAGGCCGGGTACGTTTAAGTATTAAAGAAGCAATTGAAAAACCTGCTGAAGCAGCGCCTGCAGCTGAGTAATTAGAGTTAATTAACTTGACTAAGTAATATTATAATTTAGTCAGTATATCTTAGTTAAAAGGAGCCTTATGGCTCCTTTTTTGTCTTTATTTAAAGTACAATAAATTTAATTAAATTAGTATTAATAACTTTTAAGGTAACTTAGTGAATTTTTTCTTTCCAAAATTCAAGTTTAACCCCTTCATGTTAATGACTATTATTTGCATGATATTATTTACACAAAGCTGTGTAATATTAGACAAGCCAACTAATAACTCTATTGCAGTGAGCCAACTGGTGATTGCTGAGCCTTTAGCGGTTAATTTTAAAAGTGAAATAGCTATAGCGCGTTTATCTGAAGTTATTAATCGCGTTAAAATTACTAATGAGCAAAAGGCGCAACTGCATTACGACCGTGGTGTGCTTTATGACAGTGTAGGTTTACGTTCATTAGCTCGATTTGATTTTTCTCATGCACTACAGTTAAAGCCTAACTTAATTGATGCTTATAATTTTTTAGGTATTCATTTTACTCAAATGAAAGAGTTTACTCAGGCGTACGAGAAATTTGATTCCGTTTTAGAATTAGCGCCGCAGCATGAATATGCTCGTTTAAATCGAGGTATAGCGCTTTATTATGGCAATAGACCTGAGCTAGCGGCTCAAGACTTTAATGATTTTCACCATAAGCAAAGCGATGATCCATACCGATTGTTATGGTTGTATTTAGCTGAGTATGAAGTTGATGCAACATTGGCTAAACAAAAACTAAAACAACGAGCTAAGCTAGTCGATGAACTTACTTGGGCTAAACAGATTATTTATTTATATTTAGGTGAAATTAAACAAGAACAATTTATGAGAGAGTTAACCTATAATATTCAGTCAAACAAAGCGTTAACTAATCGATTGTGTGAAGCTTATTTCTATCTTGGTAAATATAATCAAAGTATAAATAATTATGGCGCTGCGGCTAACTTCTTTAAGTTATCTTTAGGTACTAATGTTTACGAATTTGTAGAGCATAGGTATGCTCGGTTAGAATTAGATTTAATGCGTACTAAAGAAGCCATTTCTGTCGAATAAATCAATAAATTTGAAACGCTAGATAAATAAAAATCAATTATTTATTAGTCTGTGCAAAAGGTTTAAAACCCTCATCTTTAGATGAGTAGCTTTAGCTAGCCGTTGCTTTTTCTACTCAGAGCGCGATTAAAATTCTGCCTACATGGGGTAGAGGCTGGTTGATATTAACGTAGGCGGCATGTTTTTAAATATAAGTAATCGCGCTTTTAAGATTAGAGTCAAGTGTAAATATAGGTATTAAATAGGTATTGGTTTAATATAATACACCGAACTAAATAGGACTTTCAGTCCTTAAAGAACATACCGTCTTTAGACGGTACGTAGTTCAGTCTGGATTACTCATTATGTATTCGTTGAAGCCCTATATAATTAAGTTTCAATCGGTATTAAGGCTGTTTTAGTTGTTAATGCAACGGATGATTTTTTGGTTGTTTTATTGTCTAAACTATCAAAGCTAGACTCAGCCACTTGAACATCTTGTTTTATTTTTGCTGTTGGCCACATAATGTAGTTTTCTATGTATTTAACAGACTCAGAAGCTCTAAGTAAGTCGTTGTTAACTTTAATTGTTTTTCTGTTTGGTTCTGTTTTAGTCCTTAAAAACCATGAGTATAGTGCCATAATATTCTCCCTTATAATGCTTGCTACCTATGTATTATACTCCTTAATTAATTCAAATACTGTGTATAATTAGCTTTTTCACTAGTAGGATAAGGTATGATTATGACCAAATTATTATCCTATTGTTTTTATAGCTAGAAACTCATCAATGAAGCCTTTTAATCTCAAACAATTTCGACTACATTTTCCATTAATTGCTAGCCTTGACTTGCAAAATCCAGAGCATGAAAAATCTATCCCTTTAGTTTATTTCGATAATGGTGCAACAACACAAAAGCCTCATTGTGTGATTGAGTGCTATCAACATTTTTATGAAAATATAAATGCCAATGTTCACCGTGCATCCCATCAATTGAGTGCTAAAGCGACATGTGCTTTTGAGGACGCGCGTGAATTAGTAAAAACTTTTATCAACGCAAAAAGCATTAAAGAAATTATTTGGACAAAAGGAACGACAGAAAGTATTAATTTGATTGCAGCGAGTTTGGGGAAACAAATACTAAGCTTTGGCGATGAAATTATTTTAGCTGTCAGCGAGCATCACGCTAATATCGTGCCGTGGCAACTAATAGCAAAACAAACAGGGGCTATAATTAAAGTTGTACCAGTAGATACAACAGGAAAAGTAGATATGAGTGAATTTGATAGACTTATTTCTCCTCATACTAAAATTGTTTGTTGCGCTCATATTTCAAATGTATTGGCAAAAGTAAACCCTATTAATAAAATGATTCAAAAAGCAAAGTCTGTTGGTGCCATTACTGTTATAGATGGCGCACAGGCGGTGGCTCATTTCCCTGTGGACATGCAAGCGCTTGATTGTGATTTTTACGCATTTTCTGCTCATAAAATGTATGGGCCAACAGGTGTTGGCGTGCTGTATGGTAAGCAAGCCTTGCTCGAAAAAATGCCTCCCTATCAATCGGGTGGTGAAATGATTAAAACGGTTAGCTTTAAAGAGCAAACAACCTTTAACTCATTACCATTTAAATTTGAAGCAGGTACGCCTAATATCGCAGGAGTTATCGCTTTTGCACAAGCTATAAAGTTTATTAGCCAATATAATAGTGCTGAAATAGCTGACTATGAATTGCAACTAACACACTATTGCTATCATGCTTTAAGTAAAATACCAGAAGTTGAATTCACGGTAGATCAAATACCCGACATTCCCGTTATAGCTTTTACTATTAAAGCTCATCACAATCATGATATAGCGACAAGCTTGGATAGTTTAGGTATTGCTATTCGAAGTGGTCATCATTGTGCGATGCCATTGATGGAATATTTAAATGTTTCAGGCTGTTTGCGTGTTTCAATGGCTCCGTATAATACTTTTGTTGAAGTTGATTACTTGGTTGAATGTTTAACTAAAATAATTAACCAAGAAAACAGCGCCATAATACTTGAAGCTCATCAATTAAATGTTAAAAATAGTAAAGCGGCAAGTATGGGAATTATTGATAAGTTTTCAAATATTAAAGGCTGGGATTCTCGTCATCGTGAAATAATGATGCTAGGTAAAACATTAAATCGTTTAGATAAAAGCGCCCGTAGTGAGCAAAGCTTAATTAGTGGCTGTGAAAGTTTGGCTTGGTTAGTGGCAACTAAAAATGAACAAGGCATATATTTTTTTCAAGCAGACAGCGATGCAAAAGTGATTCGGGGCTTGCTAGTGATAGTGTTAGCAGTTTTTAATGGTAAAACAGCACAGCAAATACAGGCCTTTAATATTAACGTTTATTTCGAAAAATTAGGCTTAATGCAGCACCTAAGCCCATCACGAGGTAATGGCGTTTTGGCTATTGTTGACAAGATAAAAAATCTAACAGAAAAAAACTAGAGCCTAAACCCTAAGCTCTTGCTTTTTTTAATAATTTATCTATGGCTCTTCCCACTGCGAAAAATGCAAAAGTAGCTGTAACGTGTGTTGTGGCACCAAAACCCCCACTACAATCTAATCGCATAGCACCATTGTTAGTATCAGTAATATCGGGCTTTGCCAAACAAACGCCGCCTTTTTCTGTTGGGTAGCGTAATTGCTCCGTAGAAAAAACCGCATCAATGGCAAATTTTCGTTTACTTGCTTTGGGTAAATCAGCGCGAGGAAAGTTAAATTCTCGCCTTAATTGATTTTTTACTTTGGCAAGCAATGGATCTTGGTAAGTTTTACTTAAATCGGCAATAGCTATTTTACTCGGGTCTACTTGTCCACCTGCACCGCCAATAGTCATTATCGGTATTTTATTACGCTTACAGTGGGCAATTAAACGTGTTTTAATGTCTACAGAATCGATAGCGTCAATAACATAATCATAGTCTTGTTCGAATAAACCGCTTAAATTTTCAACAGTAACAAAATCTTCAATGACACGTACCTTACAATCAGGGTTAATTTGTTTAATACGCTCAGACATCACATCAACTTTACTTTCACCAATAGTATTACTTAGCGCATGAATTTGTCGGTTAATATTGGTAATACAAATATCATCAAGATCAATTAGCGTTATAGTACCAATACCATTTCTGGCAAGTGCTTCAGCCGCCCAAGAGCCGACACCACCAATACCAACAACACAAAAATGTGAATTTTGTAGAGTATGGGCGCCATGTTGGCCATAGAGGCGGGCAATACCACCAAATCTTAAAGAGTAATCTGACATTTTATAAATATGATACCGTTGAGACTAAATAGATATTATACCGAGTTAACGTCAATGGTTAAAACTAACTTAAACAATTTTTGTGCAAAGCTCTTGTAAATGAGCGAATGGCACTAAAAAGATAAGCATTATGGTATTAAACGTAAACAACAAGCAGTTAAGTTAGATGACTTGGGTATAAACTTCACCTATTCTTGATGTTTGAATACATTAGCTAATTTGGATTGCCAATATAATAATAAATAGTCCACTTTTTACTGAAAAGGTTATCTAATGGAACGATATGTGCCGATAAAGATATTTTTTTATTAGGTGTAGTGAAAGTGCTTTTACGTCCATTATCTGTTTTTCTTGGTTGTTCAACCATCTGCCAAGTGTCGCCTAAACATTGCCCAATGGTTTGTTGAGCTTCTTGATAATAACTTTCAGCTAACTTTTTATCGTTAGCGGTGATGTTGCAAGAGTAAATTGTTTTTGTACTTCCGACAGTCCAAATATGACAGTTATTACCAACAATATTATATTTTGCTTTCCAAGTACGAGTCACTTTAGTTTGGAGTTTTGTCATTTTTACCTGCTCAAAACCATCATCGTAAGCTTTAATTAATAGAGATATTTTAGTACATGGGTTTGTCACAGGTGCTAATTGTTTTTGAGTAATAAGGTTTTGATTGACGCAGGCCGTTAATACAACGCTTGATAATGCTAGTGATAGTTTTGTTAAGTTGTTCATTAAAATAGCTTCCTGCTACTAAGGGATTTCAATAATTTAAATAATACAAAATTACACGGATTTTTCATATATAAATCCCAGATTTTAATAATGTTCTAAAACTGTTAAAATAAACTTATCTCACTTTATGTAACTTTATACTTTTCTATTAGGAACGCTTTTGAATAATAATGATGTGCTGCGCCGATTGCGCTATACCTTTAACTATAATGACAAGCAAATGATTGCTTTATTTTCTTCAGCGGGACTTAATGCTACCCGAGAACAAGTGAGTCAGTGGTTAAAAAAAGATAATGATGCCGATTTTACTAACTGCCAAGATGTTGAATTAGCGACATTCTTAAACGGTTTCATTAATGAAAAAAGAGGTAAAAAAAGTGGCCCACAAGCAATACCTGAAAAACGCTTAAATAATAATATTATTCTAACTAAGTTAAAAATCGCTTTGAATTTAAAAGCAGAGGATTTGATTGCTTTACTTGATAGTGTTGATTTTCGCTTAAATAAGCCTGAATTAAGTGCTTTCTCAAGAAAAGTAGATCACAAGCATTATCGAGAATGTAAAGATCAAGTACTACGTAACTTATTACAAGCTATTGATAAAAAGTATCATGTTCCCAGAACAACAAAGTTTGTTAAAGACACCGTTATAGCTGCTAATGTTGATGGCGATAATAAAACTAATCACCATAAAAGTTATAAAGGAAAAACAAAAAACAAAGAACCTTTTGTAGAAGGGGCAAGACCTAACGCAAGTCATGTGTATGTTAATCCAAATGCTGAAAAAACCAATAAACAAAAACCTGCTCGAAAAACATTAAAACTAAGACCTGAAGATATTTATAAGCAACCTACTAAGTAAACGAGCTCAATTATGAAAAAATATCTAAAAGCAGCACTGTTTTCTGCTTTAATATTTCCTGGTGCAGGGCAGTTATTATTAAAAGCATATTATTCAGCTGTATTCTTTGCTTTTTTTGCCGCGACTGGCTTATATCTGTTATTTGTTGATTTATATACCTATGCACACGCTATATTGGAACAAGTACAACGTGGAGAAGTTTCTGCAGATCTAGCTAGTATTACTGAGCTAGTTCATCAACAATCAGCGAATATCATGGAGACATCTAACTCAGCTTTGACCATTTTACTATTTACTTGGTTAGTCAGTGTAGTTGAAGCATACCGAATAGGTAAAAAGCTAGAAAATTAGTTTTAATCAAAAAGCCAAATACAATCGTATTTGGCTTTTATGTATGGGTGTGCAATTTTCGTTTCTATATGTCTGATATAAAAATAAATTCGCCTTTACAGTTGAGTGTTAATAATTTACTTCCAGTTGATTTTTTTGGCTGCTTGTAATTTTTCATAACCCTCTAACAATTTTCTATGAGTTTTAAAACCGTCAAGACTCAATCCTGGACAATGTAAACCATCAAAAATAACCTTACCTTCAACTATATTCAGACAATTAGCTGTCATTTCTTTACCATACATTAAACCAAGAGAGGTTAAGTAAGCGGTATACTCACGTTCATCGTTCCATTTTATTTCTAATAAAGCTTGTAAACAGCGATATTTACGTGTGTTTTCTTCATTGTTTTGATCAAGGTGTAACGCCCAGTTCACCCAATCTATTGCTTGTTCGTCTTGAGCAGCAAGAGTTAGCATGGCTTTGACTTCACCGAGTCGTAAATCAAACCAAGTGGTGCCAGCATCAGGTGCTAAACCAATAAATTCAGCAGCTGCCATCGCATCATTATAGCCACCTTGCTCAAGTCCTTCTAAAATGTCTAACCAGTCATCATTGTTTAAATCTTTAAGTGTTAAGAAAGCTTCTCTAAATAATGCACCGTCATTATTGTTATTCCAAACAATCTCATCTACAGGATAAATATCAGACATTCCAGGGACTAAAATTCGACAAGCATATACATTGAGATGATTGTAATCTGAAATGTAAATATCAAAATTCATATCGTGAATTATTTTTACTAAATTGTTATATTCTGCGCCAGTATCGGCGTCAAAATCCCAATCAACAAAATCGTAATCAGGCGTATCTTTGAAAAAATCATAAGAAATAAAACCGCTAGAATCAATAAAGTGTAATTCAATATTATGTGGGGATGCGATTTCTTCTTCATCGAAACTTGGTGGTTGAAAAACGTCAAGTTGATCTAAACTTCTACCCTGTAATAATTCTGTTACGGTGCGCTCTAATGCCACTTCGAAACTAGGATGCGCACCAAACGAAGCGAAAACACTACCATCTTTTGGATTAATTAAAGTAACGCTCATTACCGGGTATAAACCGCCTAGTGATGCATCGCACATACGTAAATGATAGCCGTGACTTTCTAGTTCGCGAATGTCAGCTAAAATAGTTGGAAAACGCTCTAATACTGAAACAGGAATTTCAGGTAGGCAAAGTCCTTCAGCAATGATTTTATTTTTGACATAACGCTCAAATACTTCAGATAAACTTTGTACGCGCGCTTCATTTTGAGTGTTACCTGCCGACATACCATTACTAACAAATACATTCGCGATAACACTTACTGGAATATATACATCTTGCTGATCACGCTCTCTAGTATAAGGTAAGGCACAGATACCACGTTCGCCAGCACCCGAATTCATATCGTAGAGTTTATCAGTGGTTATTTCGTTGTTAGGATCAAAATATTCCCATAAGCTTTCATCCATAATGCCATTTGGCATTGTATCGTCTTCACTAAAAAACCATTTTTCATTAGGATAATGAACAAATTCATCGTTACTGATTTTTTCACCGAGATAAAAGTCAGCAAAAAAGTAATTACAGCTTAAACGTTCGAAATACTCACCTAATGCGCTGGCTAAACAAGATTTAGCCGTAGAGCCTTTACCGTTGGTGAACATTAAGCCACAACTACTGTCTTTAATATGCACTGAAAAACAGTTTTCTATAGGGTTAAGCCATGACGCTTCTTCTATATCAAAACCAAATGATTTTAATTTTTCTTGCATTGTGGCAATCGAGGTTTCTAAATCTGAGTCTTTGCCTTTGATAAAGGTTTTTTCCATGATGGTTCCAGTGTAATAATTTCATTAAGCTAATGAGATAAGGAATTTATTATAGTCGATATTAAGGTCTTACTTAGAAATTAATTGGCATAAAATAGTTTCAAATAATCCAAAAGTGTAATAAACCCATGATACTTCACATGCCCAAGGCACGTATTTAATTAATAGTTATTCTATATTTAGATGAACAACATTAATTGATTAGTAAATGATTGATATAAATCAAAACGAACTTACTTCGTCTTGTTAAAATCAAAATAATCGACATTTTATGTGGCGATCTTAATCATATAATTGAAATAACGAATATTACCCATTAAGCCAAAAGAGACTACTTCTGTGTTAGAGCATCAAAATAATGAACAAATAAAGCGACAAGGAAAACCTATAGTGTATTCTTGCTCTGGGTGTTCTAACTTGGCGCAAATGGCGCATAATATTTCATTAAATCTTGATGGTGACGGTATTGCTGAAATGTCTTGTATTTCAGGTGTGGTTGGTAAAGTCGCTCCTATTTTAGACTTAGCTAATTCTGGGCGACCCATTATTGTTATTGATGGCTGTGGTTTGTCTTGTACAAAATTGTGTTTGGAAGCAAGCGGATTAAAAGCTGATTATTATTACCAAATAAGTGATTTAGGTTTTGAAAAGCGTAGTAAATGGAATGACTCGTTAACTGAAAACACGATAGCAATGAAAAGCATTTACGATCGATTGTTTGAAGAAGGCATTAGATTTTCTAGCAAAAACTAAATTAATAATCAACCCATTGAGCATATTTTGAATTCATGCCCAAAGCAGCTTGGCTACCTTTTAAAGAAAAACTATATCCACATAAGGTGAAACCACCACGAAATGCCAATGCTTGAATAAGTGTTTTGCTGTCTAACGGTGAAAAACTAGCAAAATAATTATTATTAATATTATTACTTACATTAGTACTTTTTTCTACTTGTACTGATAACGTGCGGATAGGATCCCCCTTATTGAAGTTGATTTGTTTACAGCTTTTATCTCCTTGGGCTGTAAATTGAGACCACAATAACGTATTACTTACTTCATCAGCTTGCCAATTAATAATCACTCCTTGATGTTTAGACAAATACAATGTGTAGTTATCTGGCATGTTTAATGGGTGCTCTCTAATATATGTTGTCTCTATATGAGTAACTTGAAGGTTTGTCTTTTCTTCAGTTACGACTTGAGCAGGGGTATTTAAATAATTAAACAACCATGATGCGGTAACCCCCACCAATATTAATATAACAAGTGCAATAAGAGCCAACTGTGCTTTTTTATTACTTAGTAACTTCAAGCGGATTAACTCGCCAATATCAGCTTGCTTGCTGCATGCGGCTGATTTTTGAGAGTAAGACTCCTCTTCAACATGATCGGTTTGTATAGAGGGTGATTCATCAGAGTTAAAATTTACGGCGTTACCACCAACTAAGCTTGGCTCAATGCGAAACCTTGCATCTTTGCCTAGATGCGTTTCTTGTTGGTACTCCTTTAAATCTACAGGACCATCATAGCCTAATATGAAGTTGCGCTTATCAGCACTAGGATAAGTTAGTAATACTGCAAAGCAAAGTGCAGGAATGATAAGTAAATAATAACTACTGTGTTGCCCCGAAAAAACAATAATTAGTGACACTACAGCAAAAGTTAGATTAGGTGCAAATAACCAGTTTTTATTGAGTTTAGCATCATGTAATCGTCGCAAACTGGTTAAAACTAGTATGGATGAAAATAATACGAGTAAGAGAAGCGATATAAAAAGCATATCACTGAAAGCAGAGCTGAGCATGATGAAAACAGCATAAATTGCACCGCAAATAGCGGAGAATCGTGCTCTATTATCAAAACCTTGTAAACAAAAAAGCGACTTTAAAAACTGCACTGTAGTATCCTGTAAAAGGGAATAAAAAACGAAAAATAATGATTGATGTACTCTTAATGTACTCTATAAGGAGGAATATCAATATCGTCCAACTTTAAGCCATATAAACTTAATGTTGCATGATTGCTTGATTCGCCGTCACCACTGAACTCTATATCGAATAAACTAAACCATACTAATCCGTGCTTTTTATTAAAGGTTAAACGACTCGAACGCCTCGCGATAGCAATAAATTGTAATTGACTTTTTTCGCAGTAACTAGTGGCGTGAAAACGTGCGGCTTCTGATACTTTTCTTAAATAGATAAAATACCAACATAATAAGCAAATAAATAATAAGTAATAAATATTTTCCATAATAAGTGACTCGCCTTAAATAAATTATGCTTTGTTAAATAATTGTCCAATTGCTTGTGATAATTCAGTACTGCGTTCTGGCGCACGCATACATTGAAATACAACAGGACGAATAGTGGGTATTGCTACTAAGTCTTTAAAAATGCTATTAAATAATGCTTGGTCTTTACAAGCAATTAAATGTTCAAAAAATGCCATTAATTGTTTAGTACTAACAAGCGTTAACCAACATCTACCAGAAAGTGTAATAAGGAGTTCGGGAGCCACACTTTCTTGTTCTAGCAAAGTGGTAATAAATTTTTCAACGTGCAGGTGTTGGCAATTACTAGCTAAACTGCGTAATAAGTGCTGTTGTATTTGAATAATTTTTTCATGATTACTCTGGCTTGTTTTAACAGACTTTAATTGCGTTTTTAATAAATCTAATAAAGCATCAATTAGCTCAACAGAAAACGTTTCATTTTCTAACGCGCTACACAAAGGTAATAATACTTCATTAGGCAAATGTGGTAGAGCATTTACTAATCTCTGGCTATAGCTTTCTTTGTTATTGATTGTTTCTTTTAACCGCACGGCAAAATCAGTTATGCCTTGCACACCAACCATTTGCCAATTATCCCAACCATTTTCACCTGAAAGGTAAGCTAAAAGTGGTGATAGATACTCACTTGGATCTTGTTTTAATTCATATTTAATTTTGCTATTCAATGTCGCTAATTTGTATTGCGCAGGCGTGTATAAATAGGGATTGTTTTTCAATAATCCTTCTTGATGCTCGTTAGCATCTTGTGTTAAATCACTGCCAAGTGCTTCTATAATAATAGCGATAAAATGATTTCTTGCCCCTTGATTTAATAAACCGCGCTCATCTAGCGGAAGTTTTAATAACCATAAATATGGCTGGGACGGTTGTTTTTGCCAAAATGCAATAGCAATACAAGCATGACCTTGTGAAGGTGTAGGATAAGGGACTTGGTTTAACTCTATTTTTTCAAATTGCGTTTTTGATATTTTTTCTATCTTTCGACCAATATCATAAATACGAAACTGAGAATTTGATGAGTGTAGTAGTTGTGAAATTGTGTCGATAGTATCCATAAATAGAAATATTAAACCAGAATAAAGAGAGATTGAGTCTGAAGGCTATTATAGAGATAATGTTCCTATCTAGCAAAACTAAAAATACCCTTATGACTTACCAAGTTGATACCGTAGTACCAGAAAAGCCTATCTTAAATATTTTATATCAAGATGAATATTTAGTCGCTGTAGATAAACCTGCAGGATTATTCGTCCATAGAAGTTTTATGGATAAAGATGAAATTTATTTTGCTCTACAGCTAGTACGAGATCAAATTGGTCAATATGTTTATCCTGTACATCGATTAGATAGACCGACATCGGGTGTATTATTATTTGCGCTTAATAAAGAAGTGGCGCAAAAGATGAATACTGCTTTTGCTAATAAATCTAATGGTGTTAACAGAGAGGAGGTAACTGTTAATACAGATAATACGGAGCTAACAAAAACGTATTTTGCCATAGTTCGTGGGCATTTAGCTATGTCTGATCAAAGTGAATTAATAGATTATTCACTAAAAGAAAAGTTAGATAAACTTGGCGATAAAAATGTTAGTCGTGATAAACAGCCGCAATCAGCGCAAACATTTTATCAAGTGATTAAGCAAGCAAGTTTACCTATTGCGTTGGGTAAATTTGATAGTATTCGTTATTCATTAGTGAAGCTTGAGCCAGTTACTGGACGACGACACCAAATTCGACGTCATTTAGCCCATTTACGTCACCCTATCATTGGAGATATAAATTATGGTGATAATAAACAAAACCCTTTCTTCATCAAGCATTTTAACTTTAAACGTTTAATGCTTATTGCAAAATCATTAAGTTTTATTCACCCAGTAACAGCAAAGAAAGTGACTATTACTGCTGAATTTGATGAGCAGTGGCAACAAGTTTTTAACGAACTTAATTGGTCACTCAACGACATTTATATCTTGTGATATGAGTTGAGTATAAATATTTTTAGCTCTGTGACTTCCTGTCTCAAACCTTTTGTCACCTTTGATTTCAACAGCGTAGTTTGAAAAAGAGCTGCCATAACTAGCTCTTTTCTGTGCAAAAGCTATCATCATTGCTTGATCGCCTGTTATTGGTCTATTTAAAAGGGACATCATTAATTGATGATCTGAATATAATGGCTTTTTAATTGTATCTTTATTAGTAGGGGTAAATTGGTGATGAAAATGTTCACTGATAAAGCTTCTAGCATAACCATTGTCTGAAAAATAATTATTGTTAACTTGTCCTGTTGAGCTGCAAGCACATAGAGATAAACAAAATAGTATACTGATGCTTTTTTTAAGAGCAGATAAATTTAAATTAGAGCAATTTAGGAAATACATAATAAATTTTCACAGTAAAATAGTTTCGATAACCATGAAAGGGCAAGTGTTATGCCAACTGAAATTTTGACACTTAAATTAGCGTAAGGATTATCTATAATTCAATGAAAGATAAAGTAAATCTTTATTGTTGTTTTTTTGAACTATGATGTTTTTATTGTTTTAGAATGGAGATTAGCTTTTAATTCTTGATTAAAAAACAACCGTCAATTTTTTGCTGTTTCAATTGATTGTTTAACTGTTATTTTTTCTTCTCGTCATTTGTTAAAGTAATAATAGACGCGTAATTTAATTGACTCTTGATTTAATTATGATTCGAATTTAAGGGTGATGTTAAAAACAAGCGTTTAAATTTAACTGGTAGTATCAGTTGGAATTTGATAAAACAGTGTCATGAATTTATTACTTTAATAAATAAAAATTAATAAATAAAAGCTCTGTGTTCTGACCTACACTAAATTAGTAGTGATAAAAATAGTAGTGATAAAAAATAATAGTAGTGATAAAAATATTGAGGAAGGTATTGTGGAAAAAATCTGGTTAGAAAAAAGTTACCCCCCCCGCGTCCCATTTGATATAGATCCTGATAAATATCCGTCACTAGTTACTATGTTTAATAAATACACTGCTCAATATAGTGACAGAACGGCTTTTATTAATTTAGGTGCAAAAATTAGTTATGCAGAATTAGCGCAACAGGCTACTGATTTTGCCGCTTATTTACAGCAGAACTTAGGACTTAAAAAGGGTGATAAGTTTGCCATAATGATTCCGAACACCTTGCAATATCCTATAGCTTTGTTTGGTGCGCTACTTGCTGGTTTAACTGTAGTGAATGTTAATCCCTTATATACAGCGCGAGAGTTAGAGCATCAACTTAAAGATTCAGATACTAAAGCCATATTGATCATTGAAAATTTTGCTCACACACTAGAAAAGATAATTGATAAAACACCTGTTGAACATGTGATCATGACATCTCTGGGTGATCGTCTTGGTTTAGTTAAAGGCTTAATTGTTAATAGTGTCGTTAAACACGTTAAAAAAATGGTACCCGCTTTTCACCTACCTGATGCGATACGTTTTAATGCGGCTTTAGCAAAAGGCAGTAAATTATCTTTGACGCCAGTTGAGTTATGTGGCGATGATTTAGCCTTTTTACAGTACACAGGTGGCACTACAGGTTTATCCAAAGGCGCTATGTTAACGCACCGTAATATGGTGGCGAACTTAGAACAAGCTAAAGCAGCATTAAAGCCAATGCTTGAAGATGGTAAAGAGTTAGTTGTTACCGCATTGCCGCTTTACCATATCTTTGCTTTAACGGCTAATTGTCTAACTTTTATTACCTTAGGCGGTACTAATTTACTTATCACTAACCCTCGCGATATGCCTGCATTTATCAAAGAATTAGGTAAACATACTTTTACCGCAATAACGGGTGTTAATACCTTATTTAATGGTTTGTTGAATACGCCTGGTTTTAAAGATTTAGACTTCTCAAACCTCAAAATGGCAATGGGCGGAGGTATGGCAGTGCAACGTCCGGTTGCTGAACGTTGGCAAAACATAACAGGTATAAGGTTACTAGAGGGTTATGGTTTAACCGAATGTGCGCCTTTGGTGACTTTAAGTCCATATAATCAAGAAAGCTATAATGGCTCTATTGGTTTACCAGCACCTTCTACCGATATTAAAATAATACTAGATGATGGCAGTGAAGCGCCAATTGGTGATGCTGGAGAAATGTGGGTTAAAGGCCCTCAAGTGATGAAAGGTTATTATAATCGTGAAGAAGCAACGAATGAAATTTTAAAAGAGGGTTGGTTAGCAACAGGTGATATTGCCAGCATGGATGAACAAGGCTTTTTTAAAATTGTTGATCGTAAAAAAGATATGATCATTGTTTCAGGGTTTAATGTTTTCCCTAATGAAATTGAAGAAGTGGTGATGATGCATGAAGGTGTGGTTGAAGCAGCGGCTATAGGTGTTCCACATGAAGCTAGTGGTGAAATGGTTAAAATATTTGTAGTTTCTAAACAAGATGATTTAGATGAAGCAACACTGATTAAACATTGTCGTGAAAACTTAACTAGTTATAAAGTACCAAAAGTGGTTGAGTTTAGAGATGAACTACCAAAAACTAATGTTGGTAAAATATTAAGAAGGGAACTTCGATAGTAGCTACGAGCAAGAAAAGTTACGGGTTTCGAATACACTTGATGTTCAGCTTGGTGTTTTCGAAACTATTAACTCGCGACTCGTAACTTCTCGCCTATTGCGCTTTAATCGTTTGTCCATTCACTTCTAAACTATCATCAGACATTAAGTAAGCGTAAATAGGCATAATGTCTGTGGGGGTTGCTAACTTACCTTTATCTTCAGCAGGGTAAGCACTGGCGCGCATATTAGTGTTAGTTGCTCCAGGATTAATAGCATTAGTTCGTAAATTACTATTTTCATATTCATCAGCAATAACTTGCATCAAGCCTTCTGTCGCAAATTTAGATACACTATAAGCCCCCCAATAAGCGCGTCCTTGGTTGCCAACACCCGAAGATGTAAATACTAAAGAAGCTTTCTCTGCAAGTTGTAAAGTAGGGATAAGCGCTTGGGCAAGTAGATATTGTGCAGTAACGTTAACTTTCATTACATCATTAAATATTTGTTCGTGAATTTGTGTAAAGGGTGTCAACTCACCTAAAGTAGAGGCATTGAGTAAAGCGCCATCTAATTTGCCAAACTGGCTGGCTATGGTTGCAGACATATCAATATAGTTCTGTTTAGTGGCTCCTTTCAAGTCAAGCGGCACAATAGCCGGTTCAACTAAATTAAGTGCAACAATTTCATCGTAAACACTTTCAAGTTTACTTACAGTTTTACCTAATAAAATAACGGTAGCGCCAAGCTTGGCGTAAGTTAAAGCGGCTTCTTTACCTATGCCCGCACCAGCACCAGTAACAAGTATGACTTTACCCGTTAAGCTGTTTTCTTTAGTGGTATATTTAAACATTTGTTATCTTAAAGTTGTTCATGAACGAATAATAACTATTTTACTTGGTTTTTGTTTAATGACGAGTAAAAAGTAAAAATATTAACTAAAATGTAAAAACAACTAGCACATTGTTAGTGCTTGCGTTAAGTTTATTAACTGGTCTAACTAGTTATGTTGCATGTTACTTTCCAATAGTTTCCAATAGAGAGTAGTTCCAACATAACTAATATTAGCGTAACTATTTAAGTGGTTAATAAAAAAAGCGAGCTATACTTTGGAATTATTGCTCTTGTTCTAGAACTCAGCTTTAAAAGGAAATCACCTGACATTTTATTATGTAGGCTGGCCTGAACGAAGTGAAGCTCAACAATACCAATATATCAATGCCAATACTTATTGTCATACCTCGCATCGTTCGTGACGATCTGCAAGCTGAATAGTTACATATTAGCTTTATTAAAAATGATATAAATAATAAATATAGGTACAGGGAGATAAAATGAAAAAGTTACTTTTAAGTCTAGCCGTTATTAGCGCATTGGGTTTAAGTGGGTGTGATAACGAAACTATTGAAGATGTAGATAATGCTGAAAATAGTACACCAATTGTTGCTTCGGCAAGAATTGTGTTTGATCCCGCTAATGGGGTTTTATCAGTACCTAATGATTTATTATTTTCAGGTACACTTGATGGCACGTTAAATTTACCTGTTGATGATGCTACCGATTTTTCTGATCCAACAGTAGCGATGAGTGCATTAGATGGTTGGTCAACGACTAACCCCTTTTTACTTGATATAACTTTTCCTGCTGGTACGTCACTTGATGCTAATTCAGTGTCTAATCCTGCCTCCATTCAAATGTTTGAAACGTTAATGGGTGGTGATGTTGGTTGTGAGGACGTTCCTCGAGGTGCAGCTTGTACTGTTGTTACTGAATTAACCTTTGGTGTTGACTTTGTAACTCAAGCTGCTGGTAATAGTATTGCGGTTGTGCCACTTAAACCACTAAAGGGTAAAACTACTTACATTTTGGCACTAACTGATAACTTGAAAGACAATAATGGTAAAGCGGTAGCGGGTTCTTCAACTTATGAATCAGTACGCCAAGATATTACTACCCATCCGTTAGCTACTCCTGCTCAATTAGGTTTGCAAGGTGTAATAAATAGTTATGAAAATGCCATTATTGCAGCGGGTGCTGATCAAGATACCCTTATTTATACAATGGCATTAACTACACAATCTACCGTTGATGTATTGGCAACAACCAAAGGATTAATGGCTAATAATGTACCTGCTATGGCTGAAAATGCTTTAGATAACGGTATTCCTGCCATTGGTGTGCAAGATACAGGTATGTCAGTAGCTGATATTTTGGCAGATAAAATTCCTGCTGAATTAATCCCTTTATATTCTTCTGCTAACTTTATGCAAGGTAGTATTAGCTTACCTTATTATTTAGGTGTGCCTACAACTGAAAATCCACTAGCACCAATTAATACTTCGTGGAAAAGTTTATGTGATTCAGGCGCTATGCTTGCAGGTGTTGCAGCAAAAATTTCTGCGGGTGAACTTCCACCTGAAACTATCCCTGCTGAGCCTATAAGTCTTGATGATGGAACCTGTATGGCTATTTCTGCCGCTAAAAACTTACCAGCGCCAGGTTTAAGAGCGCTAGGAATTGATACTGATAGATTTTTAACTAAATTTAGCCCTGTACCTAAAGCTAATGTAATGATGGATCTTACTGTACAAATGACCACGCCAGATGTCGCCGTTGCAAATGCTGTTCGTGCTGGTTTAGGTTTACCTGCTGATTTAGTTGAACCTGATAATGGCTGGCCTGTAGTAATTATGCAGCATGGCATTACCTCTAAAAAAGAAGATATGCTATTGCTTACGGGGCTTTTATCAATGTATGGTTTAGCTACAATAGCTATTGACCATCCGTTGCATGGTAGTCGCGGTTTTGATTTAGATGGTGACGAAGTTGATGAAATTAATACTTCAACAGTATCAGCTACTCACTATATGAACTTAGCAAGCTTGTTAACAACACGTGATAACTTACGTCAATCAACGGTTGATTTATTAGGTTTGCGTTTAGGTATGAACTTTTTAGGTGGTTCCCATACTGAAGGTAATGCCATTAAAATTGATAATACTAATGTTCATTATATTGGTCATTCGTTAGGCTCTATGACAGGTATTAACTTTATGGCGTTAACAAACTCACCATTAGACTCACAAGTTGATCCACTATTTGCTGTAAACACAAGTGTTCAAGCTATGCCTGGTACTATGGTAGCTACCTTGTTAATGGAGTCAGGTGCGTTTGGTGATATTATTAAGTCAGGCTTAACGTTTGCAGCCTCTGAAGAGTTCCAAGCTTATATTGCTCAAGTCCATGTAAGTGAAACGCCGCCAACAGAAGACGAAATGGTTGACTACTACCGTGATTTTTATGCGTTAATGACACCAGAGCAACAAAGTGATCTAAATGGTACTTTTGCTAAGTTTTCATTTGCAGCACAAACAGTAACTGATGCGGGAGACCCCGTTAATTATGCAACTATGATGGCTGCTGCCGAGAAACCAACTTATTTAATTGAAGTAATTGGAGATGGCGGCACTAACTTAGGTGACCAAGTTGTGCCAAATGCAGTATCTACTTCGCCAATGAGTGGTACTGAAGGGGCGATTACTTTGTTAGGTTTATCTGGCATATCTGAATCAACTCAGGGTGATTCAGTATCAGGTGTTGTGCGTTTCTTGTTTGGTCATCACAGTTCTATTTTAGACCCAAGACCAGGTTCAAGAGGTGAAGCACCAAATGCAGAGATGACAGGTGCTGCAACCAAAGAGATGCAAAGCCAAGTAGCTAATTTCTTTAGCACTAATGGTCAACTCATTTCTATTCAAAATAGTGAAATCGTCCAGTAACTATTAGATAAAAACCCCTCAATACAGAGGGGTTTTGTGCGTTAACAAAGTAAGCCTAGGGAAGAAAATGAAAATAATTAATTCAAAAAATACGTGCAAATTAATTCTACCTTTAATTGCTGCTATGGGAATTAGTGCCTGTGGTAGTGATACCAAAGAAGTTAAAGAGTCTGTGATAATCCCACCTGTTGTTGTACCTACCTTAGTTGCCTTTGATAGCGATGGTACCTTAACAGCTAATATCCGCCGTACTTCTTATGGCGTTCCTCATATTACTGGCGATAACTTACAAAGCGTTGGTTTTGGTTCTGGTTATGCCTATGCTGAAGATAATATTTGTGTTCTAGCAGATCAAATTTTAAAAGTGCGTAGTGAACGTGCTAAATATTTTGGCCCTGACAAAGTAGTAGGCTCAGGTGATAGCGGTAATATTATTTCAGATTTTGGTCATCATGCGCTTGGTGTTATGACATCAGCAGAAGAATTATATCCAAGCATGTCAGACAACACACGTGCACTTATTGAAGGTTACGTTGCCGGTTATAATAAATATTTAAGCGATACTGGTGTTGATAACATTGCACCGCAATGTGCCAGTCAACCTTGGGTTAAAGCAATAACACCCGTTGAAATGTCTGCTTATATGTTTGCCACTTCACAAATGGCCAGTGGTGCTAATGCTAACTTTATGCAAATTGCCTTCTTAGCTAATCCTGGTGATACCACTGAGTATTTACCCTATGTTGGTATAAGATCAAAAAACAAAGCGCTAGCATCAACTAAAGCAAAAGATATTACCGCACAAGTTGAGCAAAGCTCAGCAAAGTTTGGTGATACTAGCATCGACTTAGGTGATTTAGGCTCTAATGGTTGGGGTATTGGTAAAGATAAAACAGAAAATGGTAAAGGCATTGTTTTAGCTAATCCACATTTTCCTCATACGGGCAGCTTAAGATTTTATCAATCGCATGTCACTATTCCAGGTGTAATGAATGTAATGGGCGGCGCTTTACAAGGTTTTCCAGTACAAAATATTGGTTTTAATGAAAACTTAGGTTGGACTCATACTGTTTCAAAATCTCGTCGTTTTGTTATATATAAATTAGACCTAGTAGATGGTAATCGTCAACAATACACCGTAGACGGTGAAACTAAAGATATTGAAAAGAAAACTTTTTATGTTGAAGTGAATGCTGGCGGTGGACAATCAGTATTTTTATCAAAAGACTACTATTATTCTCACCATGGCTTAATTATTGAAACACCACCAGAAAACGGTATGCCTTGGTCTGATGCTAACACATTTAGTTTACGTGACTCAGCTGAGCAAAATACCGATATGGTTGATCACTGGCTAGCAATGAACTTAGCCACTAATTTGGGAGAGTTCCAACAGGCCTTTAAAGATTTTGATGGTATTCCATGGGTAAATACCATGTATGCTGATGATCAAGGTAATGCTTTTTACATTGATAAATCTCGTGTTCATAATCTAAATGATACAGCTTTAGAACAAATGCGAACGAACCCTTTATTAGTAGGTACACGCCAAGCGGTAGGCTTTGACATTCTACCAGGTAATACCGCTTTATTTGAACCAGATGGCTTAAATAGTTATGAGCAAGCACCTAAGTTGTTAAACAGTGATTTTGTGCAAAACTCTAATGATCCCTATTGGTTTACCAATCCCAATACCCCATTATCAGGCTATTCAATTTTATATGGAGATGATTTTAGCCCGCTTTCATTAAGAACGCGCATGAGCATAAAGTTATTAGGTGATAGTGCTGGAGAAAATGATAAATTTAATGCGAAAGAAGTTGAACAGGCATTATTTAGTAATCGCGCCTATTTAGCTGAAGTAGTTCTGGCAGACTTGTTAACACAGTGTCAAGCACAAGGTAATACACCAGTTGTACTAGATGGTGGCATGAGTGTTGATGTTTCTGCTGGTTGTACTGTACTTGGTAATTGGGATATGCGTTTTAATAAAGACAGCAGTGGCGGTCAAATTTTTAGAGAGTTTGCTTATAAATTTGATTCAAGCACGCAATTTACCGTGGGTTTTGATGCAGACATGGCAGCAACTACGCCAAGTACTTTAGTAACTGACGGCTCAGTTTTAAAAACATTAGCAGCGGCAATTAAAAATGTTGAAGCTTCTGGCTTTGCTCTTGATGCTACGATAGCCGATATTCAATTTACTGAAAAAACATTGCCGAACGGAAGTGCGAGTGGCATTAGATTCCCGTGGGCAGGTGCTAAGCATACTGAAGGTGGCTTTAATATATTTGCCTCTGCCAAAGGCGATAGCACTTTATTTCCAATTCATCAATACACCCCAGTGTTAGATGTGGAAACAGGTGATGTATTAAAATCAGGTTTAACTACTGATGGTTATCATATTAATTATGGTTCAAGTTGGATGTTTATAGTTAACTTTACCGATAGCGGCCCTAGTGCTCGTGGTATGTTAACTTACTCACAATCATCAAATACTGACTCTGAACATATAGACGATCAAAATCGTTTGTATTCAGATACAACAGCTTTAAGATCACTGTTATTTAGTGAGGCGGATATTAGTAGCAATATCATTAGCGAAACTGATATTAGTTCAAACTAGGTTTTTAATTCAATATACCAAGCCCTTAGTGAATCACTAAGGGCTTTTTTTTGTTTTTTTTATCCCCATATAACTTTATCAGTTAGTTTAATAATTAAAGTGCGTAAAATGCTCAGGAGCATCATTTGGAATTTTTATATGAATACGGGTTGTTTTTAGCAAAAACTGTTACTTTTGTTGTTGCCGTTATTGCAATAATTGCGGTCATTGCTGCATCAGCTATCAAACAAAAGCATAAAAAAGGTGAATTAGAAATCACTGATTTATCAGAACAATTTGAAGATGTAGAGCAAGAAATTAGCCATGCTTTATTAAATAAAGAAGAGTTAAAACAAAAAGAAAAGGCCGATAAAAAACTAGCCAAAGAACAAGCTAAAAAAGATAAAGCTTTAGCAAAAGGTAAAACTGAAGATGAAGATAGCATAGAGGGTAAATCAAAAGTATTTGTTATTGATTTTAAAGGTAGTATTGATGCTAAAGAAGTTTGTTCATTACGTGAAGAAGTAACTGCTATTTTATCTGTTGCGACAAAAAATGATGAAGTCTTTGTTCGTTTAGAAAGCGGCGGAGGCATGGTACACGGTTATGGCTTAGCATCATCACAGCTTGATAGAATTCGTCAACATGAAATTCCACTCACTGTTTCTGTAGATAAGGTTGCCGCATCAGGTGGTTATATGATGGCCTGTGTTGCAAACAATATTATAGCAGCGCCTTTTGCTATTCTTGGCTCTATTGGTGTTATTGCTCAGTTACCTAACTTTAATAAATTGTTAAAGAAAAACAATATAGATTTTGAACAATTTACCGCAGGCGAATTTAAACGTACGGTTACTATGTTTGGTGAAAACACCGAAAAAGGTAAAGAAAAATTTATTGAAGAGTTAGAAGAAACGCATGTGCTTTTTAAAGATTTTGTTAGCGAGCATAGACCAAGTTTAGATCTTGATAAAGTAGCAACAGGAGAACATTGGTTTGGCACTAAAGCGCTAGAGCTTGGCTTAATTGATATTATTCAAACAAGTGATGACTATTTACAAAAGCTAAGCAAAAGTCATAAAGTTGTAGCGATTAAGTATGAAGTAAAAAAAGGTTTAGCAGAAAAGTTTGCTAAAGCTGCATCACTTTCAGCAGAAAGTTTT
>Ga0209081_1000450_pt1 | contig 24810 bp, 18 predicted proteins | sample GOMGulsemesocosm_4_FD_184636 | JGI IMG/M metagenome (GOLD analysis project Ga0209081, IMG submission 184636) | Methane-oxidizing microbial communities from mesocosms in the Gulf of Mexico - GOM15B Gulf of Mexico (SPAdes) (version 2) | ecosystem: Environmental > Aquatic > Marine > Cold seeps... | reverse complement strand
GATCGCCCTTGTCACTTTGAAATGTGCCTGTGAAACTTTGAAAATATAGGTAGTATTTCTCTTTGAACACTAGAATGTCTGGAGTGGTTGCCGAGCGGTCACCATATTGGCCTAAAGGCGCTCTTGCCACAGCAATACCTTGCTCTTGCCAGTCAAAGCCATCCTTGCTGGTGGCATACCAGATTTCAGCCAGATCCCAATCTACCGCTGGTAGGGTGTCGCTGCATCTTTCCATGCCCACAGGATTACTTTGTGTTGCTCTGCGTGTATACCAAACATAATAAATATCGCCGACAAGAATAACTTTCGTTGGATCGCGTCGTGAAACTTGGCTATCTTTACCGATGCCGGTAATACGAGAATATTTAAAGTTGGTGAAAAATTCATTGTCTCTATCATCGGGGTTAGGCCAGACATCATAAAGACGTTGCATGGCATGACTTAACCCTGCAGGTTTATTTTTAGGTAGCTTTGCTTTCATTTTTTATTCCTAATAAAAAAATAGACCTCTTTCGAGGTCTATTATTACATGGGAGAACTGTTTAAGAACTGTTACTTAAAAAGCAGCTCTTATACCTAAACGGAAAGTACGGCCATTATAACCTTGATAAAAGTTACGATTCGTTGGCACAGAATCACCTTTTAACAAGTTACCTTCACTCATAAGAGCTTTGAATGATTTGTTACTTTCTTCAAGTAAGTTACTAACACTACCAATCACAGAAATACTTTCGGTAATATTATAGCTAAATGACGCATCTAGTTGACCATATTCATCATTCCAAACGCTATAACCGTCTTTGCTGTGTGATATTTCATTTAATGATTCAGAGCGCCAGTTATAAGCAAGGCGAACCATTAAATCATCACCTTCATAAAAACCCGTTAGGTTATAACTATGCTCAGATTGATTCTCAAAAGGTAGATCAACGTCTGGATTTGTTGCACTAGCAAAATCTGCTTCACTGTCTGCGTAGGTATAATTAGCTTGAATACCATAATTTTCCATGCCTGGGATCATTTCTAAGGTGGTCAAGAAACCTAACTCTAGACCTCTAATGAATCCGCCATCACCATTAACAGGTTTAGTATAGCTTTCAAAGTATAAAGGATATTCAATAGGTTGGCCGTCTGGAGTCGCTCTACAGTCATTTTCACAACTTATATCATCTGCATTACGAAACGGAAGACGGTTAACCAACTCGGTTTCTTGGCCATCAACGACTGTTTGACCTATTGTTACATCTTCATAGATAAAAGAAGTGATGTCTTTATAGAATATACCGGCTGAGAACATGCCTGTTTCACTAAAGTAATATTCGTAAGAGACATCAAACTGGTTCGCTTCATAAGGGTCTAGATAAACATTACCATCTACATAGCTATCTTCATCTTGAATACCCTCATAATCCTGCTCCATCCAACCATCGACGGTAGATTTGCCGCCGGCAGATGCTTGGCTAAAATCAGGTCGAGCGATTACTGTTGCCGCAGCAAAACGTAATACCATCTCTTCATTTAACTTATAAGTTAAGTTAAGACTTGGTAAAAAGTTGTCATAGTCATGCTTATAATGAAGCTCAGTCAATGTTCCGCCAGTTCTCGCAGCTAAAGCGTCACCCGTTAAACCGAAGCTCTCTAGGTCTGTTCTTACATAACGAAGACCAAAATTACCGGTTAAGTCACCATCAAGTAAATATAGGTTTGCTTGTAGATAAGCCGCTAACGTTGTTTCTGTGTTATCGGCAGAGCCACGTCTATCTGCTGTGGCTCCGATAGCATCAAATACACTATCAAAATCGGTGAGATAAGTTCCTACACCATCATCGGTAAAACCATGGAGGTCGTTAATCCAGTCAACATAAGCAGTTTCGGCTTGTTCAAAGCTGCGAATCGCATTCCAAGCTGTTGGAATGCCCATATCGGCATGACCACCAAAAAAGTTAACTGGCTGATAACGTTCAGAGGTCTGATCATGATACAATGTACCATTCATTAACCTCCACATATCATACACACCATCTTCATCTTCCATAGCGATTGCCCATGGACCCATATTTACATAATCTGCTACGACAGTTTTTGAACGCTCGTTCCAGCGGATACCTGTTTCAATCGAGCTGATATAGTCGTTGTCATCAAGCGTATATTCAAAGTCAATATGAGCGGAGATGTCTTTGTCAGTATTTTGTTGTGGTAAGCGGTCAACTGAGCCTTGAACTAAACGGTTAACGTCACCACCCCAACCTGTAAAGGCTTCACCTTCAAAGTTATTGTCGATGTTAGGATCATAATACTCAGGATAAGCTTCGTCGTTAGGATTAAAATAACCCCATTGATTATCTTTTCCCATAACGTATTTTGCGTCATGTCTGTCGGGAGACCACCACCAGTGATCATAGTTAAAGATTCTTTGTTCAATTTGGTCAGTTTCTGCTTCAGAGTAACCTACACCTGCTTTGATAGTGAGGTTATCTAATTCGAGTTCGCCACCTAATTGTATTGTTAAGGTATCAACCTCGGAATCTATACCTACATCACCCGTTTGAATATATGTACTATCGGCAATGAATTCAGTGACGGTATTGGTGCTTGAGTCAGTAACAATAGAACTATCCACTATGTCGGCAGTGCCACTAGGGAGCCAAGACGTAAAGCTAGTAAGATCTACTTCCTCACTTACTTTAGAGTATGTGGTATCCAAATAAAGGTTGAGCGCATCTGTTGGTTGCCATTGCAGGTTAACCATCAATGAATCACGCTCAAGGTCGCGACCATTAGTTTCAACAGCCCAACGTGTTGGATAATGCGCTCCCGTATCAGTCTGTCCCCAGCTCTCGTTCATAATACCATCAGTTCGAGTATTAATTTCTTCATGTGAAACAGCGGCAGCAATACCGAAAGTATCGGTTATCGGTGTTGTATAAGAAAAAGCGAAGGCAGGAGAGGTTTCTTCATTATTTTCATTATAAACCCCTTCAATAAAAGCCGTGCCTTTTGCTTCTCCAACATCTAAAGGACGGGCAGTAATAATATTAATGGTACCGCCAATACTACCTTCCATTTGGCTAGCTTCAGGCGTTTTATAAACTTCAATGGCAGAGATCATTGAAGATGGCATGCTACTAAAGTCAATGCCGCGACCATCACCCGCAGAGGCAACGGTTTGACCGTTGATTGTGGTCAAGTTTAAGTTTGGCGCAATACCACGAATCGTAACTTCAGTACCTTCACCATCTTCACGGTTAATACTTACACCGGTAATACGTTGTAGTGCTTCGGCGATATTTCTATCAGGCATTTTACCTATATCTTCAGCAACGATGCTATCTGAAATCACCTCACTAAAGCGTTTACGGTTAACCGCTTCAAGTAATGAGCCGCGAAGTCCGGTTACTTGAATGACTTCGATATCATCGGTGGTTGCTTCTTTTGTTTCTTCTGCCGCAAAAGCTGATGGAGCACTAAGGGTTAACACGGCTATAGCATGTATACACGCTAGTTGTAATTTATTTCGAGAGAACTGTTTCATGGCTTTGCCTGTTATATATAGTTATTTAGAAAACCAAACTAGAACTTAATTCATCCCATAAATTCAGTACTAGTTATAGATAGTAGCGTATCAAATCACACATTGTCAAAACAAAACAATTTGATTGCAAATTGTTGACAATATTTGACTTGGTAAATTTATAACTCTCTTTTTCCGGATTGTCAACAATTTACATAATTTATTTTCCGCTCGTGTTTCAGTAATAAAAGTTATTAACCAATCAAGCATTGTTTATTGTTGACAATAAATGGTGAATATGTAAAAAATAATAGCCCAAGAAAATATTCAATAACTCACAATAATTTTCGCTTGATAATAGGTTACTAGATTGATGTGAGCATAAGCTGATGAAGTATTGGCTGTATTTAAAAAATAAGAATAAGGCGAGAAAGTGAAAACAAGACAACTAAGTTACATCGCTATCATTGGTTTATTAATTGCTTGTGGTGAACAAGCAATTAATAAACCTGAAGTATCACCCGTTGAAATAGAAACAATTGTGGTAACAAAGCCTGAATCTTTTATTAAAAAGTCTAGTATTTTCTTCACTCAATCGCTTAGAAATGAAATGGTAATCCCTGACCAAGGAAAATATGCCGATTATCATGTTGATGCCACTATGTGGGGCTTCTTACCCCCCTCTTTCACAGATTTTAATTATCAGACAAATTTTACAACAACGATGAATAGCTATGTTACTGACACTATCAATCACGACAATGCGGATGTTGGCTGGGTTTCACGTATAGAATGGGATGTTATTTGGAATGGCATGACATCAAAATACCCTAAAACTTTTCAACAAGCGATGGTTAAACGACTCGACGGCTCAAATTTGGAAATAAAATGGTTTCCAGGTCATTACTTTTTTTCAACCCACCACCCCTTGTTTAAAGAATATATTGAATGGCAAATTCAAGATGTGGCTTTTTCTGATAATGAAAATATTGTGAATAGAGTCGATGCTATCCTGTTTGATTCACAACATTCTAATCCAGCACAATATTATTTAGGTGGCGATTTTAGTGATCATTGCATGGCTAATTTTACAAATTGGTTAATTAAAAATTATAGTAACGATGAATTAGTAACACTGGGCATAGCTAATATATCAACGTTCCACTACGGTGAATTATTAAAATCAATGGGATATACCGCCGTTCAATATGAGGCTGAAGCCTCAAATATTCCCAACAAAATTCCTTTAAGCAATGAGTATCGTCACTTTTTGCAAAATTGGAACAATACCTACTTAGCAGAACTAGTACAATTCACAGACCAAAGAGCTAAGGCTACAGGATATCCCTATAAAGAAGGCGTTGGCTATATTGAAGTTGGCACCAGCTCACCGATATTTGATCCCTACTGGAATGGGATAAGGATGCCCTTTAATGATGAATTTGATTTCTATGTACAAGAATTTAACCATCGTGCCACCGAACAAAAGGTGAATAGTGATGTGATGTTGATGTACAAACTTGCAGAAGCTATTAATAAACCACTAGCGCTAACCGCCTTACCGTATCCAGATTGGAATTATATGGTTGATAATCCAGAATCTGTAGATTTGGTGCGTACTTGGATAGCTCAAGCCTATGCAAATGGTGCAATATTCATGGCACCGGAGCATATGTGGACCTACCAAGGTGCATTGCAGCGATATTACGATCCCGCGATAGGGGATTATGATTACATTTATGCTTGGATAAATGAAAAGTCGTTTATGTTTGATGGCTACGAAACGGTTGCCAATGTTGGATTAATATATAGTCATCAAGCTTATCGTGAAAATCGGTATGATAAGTTAGATATATTTCCCGCAGCTATAGAGCTCATGGAACAAAATATCCCTTATAAATTATTAGTCGCTGGTGATAACTGGTGGCCAAAATATTTAACGGATAGCGATCAAAGTTATGCCATGGATAATTTTAACGTAATTGTAAAAACTAACTTTAATGGCACAACACTTAACGCCTCACAAACAACAATACTTAATACTTATCAGAATAAAATTGTAAATTGGTCAGATACAGCTTCAACAACGGATTTATTACCCAAAGAGATGTCTGTTGATGTTGCACAGATTGCGCTATTTCCAAGAGAAAATACCGATTTAAATGCAACTATGAGCAATGCGCCACGCATTATGCATTTAGTAAACAGAGACTTTAATGCAAGTACTGCTAGCCTAGATGCAAAAAGCAATTTAACCATCACAATTAATGACAGTTTATATAGTGATGTAAATGCTGGTTTTGTTGGCGCTGTATATAACCAAGCAGGCCAACCCACTATTCATTTAGACATTAGTTACGCAAATGGCATAACCAGTGTAAAAGTGCCTAAATTGGCTAGCTGGGGATTAATCGAACTCTATACAATGCCTGGTTACCCATGTGAAGAAACACCGGACAAATGTGCGTATTAATTATTGCTATTTACAGGAATATTTACGGAAATCTGGCTAATAATCGCCAATAATTCAGGTATACAAATTAATAACTAGATTAATGGTGTTTTCATTAAAAAAACGTTTACAGCGTATTTTTCAGCTGCTACATTAACTTGTAAATTGTTAACAATATTCATTTTCATGTTTATTTAAGTAGATTAACAAAATTTCAATCAGAGGTAATAAACAATGACGACATGCACTGAAGTGGTTACTCCCTCAGATTCATATAAAGATATTTTGCCAAGAACAACAAAAATTAACTATGGTATAGGAGATTTTGGCAATAACATTATTTGGCATACAATGGGGATATGGCTAGCGTATTTTTATACGGATGTTTACGGTTTAAGTGCAAGTCATGTTGCTATTATGTATTTAATGCTAAGAATATTTGATGCGATAACCGACCCATTGGTAGGTTTATTGGTTGATAGAACTCGCACTAAACATGGTAGCTGTCGTCCATTTATTCTTTATGGCACTATTCCATTAGCAATAACTTTCATCATGTTATTTTATACGCCAGATCTCGATGAAACAGGTAAGCTTGTTTATGCTTATGTAAGTTTTTCCTTACTTACCCTTGCTTATACGTTAGTCAATGTCCCCTTTTCTGCAATGGCCGGATTTTTAACACGTGACTCAGACGAAAGAACCATGCTGCAATCTTTTCGATTTGGCCTAGGCATGCTTGCATCAGTTTTTGTTTCATACAGCACACTATCTTTAGTGGGCTTATTTGGACAAGGTAACGATCAACAAGGTTTCTTTTATACAGCAATGGTTTTTGCTTTATTGATAGTCGGTTGTTTATATTATTGCTTCTTTACCGTTAAAGAAGTTTACCCTGCTCCTTCTTTGCAAAGTGAAGAAAAAATGGGAATTAAAGATCTTATTGGCAGCATTAAAGAAGCCTTTAGTAACCAGCAATTAGTGATACTTTTTTTAGGGAACATTCTCTTTTTTATCATTTTAACGTTAAAGGCAACCCCTACTGTTTATTATGTAAAAGAAGTGCTGATAAACGCTGAACATATGATGACAACTTTTATTGTATGGGGAACTGTCGGTGCAACATTAGGGGCTGCATTGTCAGGATTAATGTGGACAAGGTTCGATAAAGTGCGCGCTTACAAAATATTAATGTTTGTTTGTGGTGTGCTAACTGCCATCCCTTACTGGCTGCCAGGCGATGCTTTTTCATCGATATTAATATTAGGTACTGTTGTTTCATTTCTATCATTAAGCATGGTGCCACTTATTTGGAGTATGTTGAGTGATGTTGTTGATTATCAAGTCACGCTGACTGGCAAAAATATGTCAGGATTGTTTTTTGCCCTATTTCTATTTACCCTAAAAGTAGGGCTAGGTGTCGGAGGGGCATTAGCTCTTTGGATCATGGGTGAAACTGGCTATGTCGCTAATATTGCTCAACAAGCCCCTGAAGTCGTCGAAAGTATAAATTTTATCAGTACCTTATTACCGGGCATTCTCTTTATTGTTGCAGGCATAGTTATGATGTTTTACACCCTAGATGAAGAAAAACGCGCAGAAATAAAATTAAAGTTGTATGGAGAATAATTAGGTGAGTAAATTAGACAAAAATATGAGTGCAGCAATGCAACGTCATCAAATGGATGATAGTGAAAATGAATTATATACCCGTTTTCGTTATCAACCCGTAACAGGTTTAGGTTATGAAAAAGGGGTTAACCGTCGTGATCCAAGCACTATTATCAAAGTAGATGGAAAATACTATATCTGGTATACCCGAAACGAATGTCAAAAATCAAGTTGGCTAGATGCCGATATTTGGTATGCGACAAGTGATGATGGAACTTCTTGGCAAGAACAAGGTCCCGCTGTTATTAGAGGGGATGCCGGTGCTTGGGATGAGTACAGTGTATTCACCACTGAAATTTTAGTTGCCGAAGGGAAATATTATTTATGTTACCAAGCGAAACGTAATAATGACCCTCTTAATGTAGTTGGCATGTCTTGGGCTGATAGTCCTGATGGGCCATGGCATAAATTAGCAGAGCCTATTTTAACCCCTACACCAGATGGCAAGTTAATTAACCCAAATGAACATGGTGATTCTAATTGGGGAGCAGCTTTAGAAATAGGCTCATGGGATAGTGGTGCATTACATGATCCCGGTATTATCAAATTTAAAGGTAAGTACTACTTATATTATAAAGGCCACGCCATCGGTGAAAAAATGTTTACCGACTCAAAATGGGGCGTTGCCATCGCTGACAAACCCGAAGGTCCTTATGTTAGACACCAAGCGAACCCGGTATCAAACAGTGGTCATGAGACGTGGGTATTTCCGTGGAAAACAGGTATGGCGGCAATCGTTGATTGGGCAGGCCCTGAAAAAGGTACCATTCAATATTCTGAAGACGGTATTAACTTTGAAATAATCACTACGCTAGAAGATATTCCTCCAGCAGGCGGTGCTTATGTTGCTGACAAATTTTTGGATTCCAACGACGGACAAGGGTTTTCATGGGGGCTTGCACATTACGGCGCTTCAGATTGGTGCTTTTTAGTCGGCTTTACTTGCGATTTAACACGCCATGGAGAAAAAGACTTAGGTTGGCACGGTTTTCCTCATTACAGCACCATAAGAGATGTAATGAAGGAGCCTGAACGCTTTGGTATTACTAGAGAAAATTTATTTCAAAAAAAGTAAATTCCCTAAGGAATGCTAAACATCAAATTGATTAATTGTTATCTATCACAAGTAAGGTAACAATTAATCGAGTGAATTTATTCATCTTCTTCTAGTTTTAGAGGCTTACTAACTGGTCGGTTAATATGGCGTTCTAGAGCCTAAATATACAATTGAGACCTATATAAGGGCAAATATACAACATTAAATCTATCTCGTTATGTGCCGCTTACCGAGTTAGGGTTAACCGTCAGTATTGCCAAAAACCGACCCTTTTTTGAATGATGAAACGACCTCAGAATGGACAGTTAAGATACGAATATAGTTAATATCAATAGCTTTTTGAGCTGTTTGTATTGTTCAGAAGATGTAGACCTACATTTATCTTGATAGAGAACTAAGCCACCAAAGATGTCATTGGTGACTATATTTTTAATGCTAGATGTTTGCTAATAACTGTTACTCAGAAAAAGCCTCATCTTCCATTTTGTTTTTATTGTTGTTTGGACTTCACTAACCTTTCCAAATAGCTTTTATCTAAGTGGTACACAGTTGCTGCTTGAGAAGCACTATTCAATACTTTCTTAATAGATGAACCATCCTTGTTTGCTTTGTAGAGATCATAAAACCCGTGAACGTTCTGTGATGAAAAAAAGACTTTGGTACCATCAGTAGACCAAGCTGGGCCCCACTCTTGAATATCATTAGATGTTAGTCGCTTTTGGTTGGAACCATCAAGACTCATAGTGTATACCTCTTGATTGCCATCTCTATTTGACAGGTAAGCTATTTGCGAACCATCAGGCGAAACCTTTGGCGACATATTATTGGTATCATCGTTGGTAAGCTGAATTATGTTGCTACCATCGATATTAGCAATGCTTATTTGGCTAGGGCTGGCTTTAGATTGAAAGAGTAATCTTCCATCTTGCATAAATTCAGGAGAACGTCCTTCTAGGGCTTTTATTTGGCTTTTTTCAGTGCCATCTGCATTCATCAGCCACATCTCTTCATGCCAATCTCCGTTTGAATCTTTGTATTCTCTAGCGAATACAATCGTTTTTCCATCAGGAGACCAAACAGGTGCACTATCCCAAACATGTTTTACATGGGTCAAGCGGCGTATATTTTTACCATCAAGATCTGCTGTGTGAATAGACCAAGTTTTGTAATCATCATATTTACTATAAAAAGCAATGTGCTTTCCTGAGGGAGAAACAGCTGGATAACCGTCGCCTTTGCTGTCAGGAGCATCTAACACTTTTATGCGCGTCTTCCCTTCTTCATCACTCAAATAAATTGATTTGCTGTTTTCTCCTACAAACGAATAAATAATGGATAATGGCTGAGAAGTCAATTTTTCATTGGCTTGACATATAGTCGTTAAATTAAGAAGAGAAAATAACACTAATTTTATTCCCACAAATTGCTTAGCTGGCATTGAACACAGTCCTTACTGTAAGTAAAAGTCTTGGAGAGTATAGAGATATCGATGTGGAAAACATGACGTTTCACTGACTTTTCGCTGATTTTTAACCTCCCTGTATTTATCAGCTGGTATTGGGAGCATATTACTCATTAAATCAGTATGAGTTTTCTGGTGATTTAATCTAACGGCCGCTTTGATGCTTGGGCAGCCGAACGGCTGTCGTTCACAGGGTTGAGACAATCACTTTTTCATTGTTAACTGTAGCTATTAGCTTCTAATTCCGAAGAAATATTATCACGGTAAGAGGTATAGGTTACCTCTTCGATCCTGATACTTGGAACTCATGACTTACTGTTGTTAAATTAGACCCCGTAACCGATTTTGTTACAGGGTCTTTCGTATAGATTCTTGAATTTACTTCATAGGCTTTTTGAATAACAAAGTAAACCTGTCGGAATTACCTGTTACTGATTTACGACCTACTTCATAACGTAATTCATCATCAGCTTTGTAATGAAGATTTGAGTAATCGACAAATTCAAAACCTGCTGCTTCAACTTCTTTAATCACTAATACTGGGTCTACACGACGACCGTTTTCATCATTTTCACTTTGCATATGGCGGCGAGTATGGTCAACAATGCCATAAATCCCCCCAGGTTTAAGTGCTTTTAACGCTTCTACGTTTACGGCAGTACGTGTTGCTAGCGATAAGTTGTGATAGTTGCGAAAAGTTAGAACCGCATCTATATTTTTTACATCAAAATTGATGTTTGATAAGTCATAGCGCTTTTCTTCTTTATTACTCGCCCATTTTGAATCATTACTTACCGTTTCAACTTTACTGAAACCTTTTTGTTTCAATAAACCATCTTTGATGCGATCGCCGGCCATACCTAAATAAAGTTTGCCTTTATCTTTCAAAGCAGGCGCGAGCAAAGCTGTATACCAACCACCACCGGGAATTAGCTCCAATACCTTCATATCTTCTTGAATACCAAGAAATTCAAGTGTTTCTACTGGTCGACGGTTTCTATCACGATCTTTATCTTTTTCTGAACGGGCTTCAGCTTTCATTGCCACTTTAATGTTATCTGAAAATGTATCGGCTTGTACTAAGCCTGTAGATAAACTGCACCCAATAAATAACGGTAGTAATAATTTTCTCATCCTAACTTAATCCTTTTGTAATTTAATTATTATATTGTTTTTTTTCAACTGACATTCGAACAATTATAGACCGAGTTGTCGCCAGTTTACTTCAAATATCACTTGAAAAAGGGGTAACAAAATATGTCAAATGAAGGAGGTGGCTAAATTTGACCGCTAGGAGGCTAATGTATTTAATCCTTATACCGTTTTAAGGTTAATAAAGACTATTGTTTTACGTTAATCGTTTTTCTAGATCCTTCAATCACATTAATCCGTATTCCCTTACAATCCTTCACATAAGTTAAGCATTTCATTGATAAAAAAACATCATCAAAACATACTAGAAATTTTAGTGAAAATTATTATATGCTAACTTCCGAGTGTAAAAGTTAGCCTTTCAAATTCAGGCAACAATGTCAGCTTATAGCTAACTGAAGAAATCTGTGAGTCCATGTTAACAAAGATATGAATATAGCTGACCTTTCACTAATTTGTTTTTATGACTCGTCTGCTCGCATAGTTGACGTAACGAACTGAAAAGCTTAGTGTCTTCTTAGAGCGAATAGCAGTCGTATGCAAATAACTAATAATCACAAAATGGAATTTATATGCACCTAATAAAATCAACTTGTTCTGTAATACTTGTTTTATTTTCTTTCAACTCATTCGCTTTTGATTTATCTAAATTGGAAGGCAATTGGAGAGGAGTTGCTAGATTAGGTGATTTAGATTTCTTTGCTGCCTTAATTATTAAAAGTGACCTATCTGGTGAATATATTGAAGCTTCTTTCACAAATAGAAATGTCGCTAAAAAGCGTACATTTACCGTAAACGATATTATTGAAAGAGATGGCTATATTGAAATAACAATAAAATCAGAAAATGATATAGCACCTCAAAAATTAATTTTTGTAAAAAATGGAAATGAAATTAAAGGGATGCATATTGCAACAATAAAAGAAGATACGGTACTTTATTACACTCTTAAACTAATGAAATCCAAATTTCCGACTAAAACTCAGCAAGGCAATAGCAATAAACAATTATAGTGATATAAATATAGAAACCTTAAACCGCTAATGATTGCTCTTGGCTAGGAGTTGAAGTATTAATTTTGTCATTCGAAGCTTCCGCTTAGCGCAACAAATTGCCATAAAATCTATCTAACGTTGTGCCCCAAAGCTTGATAGAAAATTATTTTTTGGAATATATACTTTAAGGCGGTTTCGCCGCGACTATCTAATTCATGATTTTTTAAAAACTAGCCAGTTTCATCGTTTGCTTTACCGACATTATTGATAATTAGCTCTCTTAACCAACGATGCCCATTGTCATGGTCAAAATGTTTATGCCAAAGTAACACATAAGCCCCATCGGCAAATTCAACAGGTATATTCAACACCTTTAAATTAAAGTGCTTTGCCATTTGGCTAACATGCCTAGCAGGGGCACATAATATAAGATCGCTTTGCTCACACAGGCTCATCGCACTATGAAAATCAGGCATATCAATCGCAATATCGCGGTATAAGTTTTCTGTATTTAGCACTTCATCAAGCAACCAATGATCTTTTCCACCAATGGTAACTTGTAAATGTCGATATTGGAGAAAAGTTTCTAAATTCCACTTTTTCTTTAATGCAGGATGATTTTCTCTTACCAAACATAAAGAGTGTTCTTGCAATAATTCTGCATAATTTAACTCTGCTGGAATATGCTTGATATGCAAAGGGGAACGATGATCCCATTCTCGACAAGCAATGCCTAAATCTACCTCACATTTTAGCAATTGCTTAAGACTATCTTCATTCCATGTATTCGTTTTTAACGTGATATTAGGTGCTTGGTTGAGTAATTCAGGCATAAATGAAGGAAACGTTAATGAACATACTGTATCGGCTAAATGAATACGAAATTTTCGGCTGCTATCACTAGGGTCAAACATTGCAGGCCGAGTAAGTTGCTCCAGTTGTTGAATCACCAGTGTTAATTGTGGCGCTAATTCTAACGCACGTGGTGTTGCTTTAAGTCCTTGGGCTTTACGCTCAAACAGCTGGTCAGCAAACATTTCTCGTAGCCGAGCTAAGTGCTTACTTACTGCAGACTGACTTAAATTTAAGCGCTGAGCTGCTGCAGAGACATTACGCTCTTGCAGCAATATTTCTAAAACTTTTAATAAATTAAGGTCAAATTTACTCATGGGATTTACTCACTCAGTAAAATTCCAATTTGGAATAATAGAAATAAGAATAATTCACTTCTGCTCATAATACCAACCTCTTATACTATTCCTTCACCAATGAGAGATTGAAAATGACAAACAAGCAACTATTACCCCTCCTAATATTAATGGTTATTTTTAGCCCATTAGCTATTGATATATTTTTGCCCGCTCTACCTATTATGGCGCAAGATTTTTCTGTATCTATGACGCAAATTCAGTGGAGCATCACCGCCTTTATATTGAGTATGGGTTTTGGTCAACTAGTGACGGGACCATTAGCTGATCGTTATGGTCGTAGACCTGTAGCTATCGGTGGCATCATTATCTATGGTCTTAGTTCAATTATTGCCGTTTACTCTGATAGCTTAGCTTTTTTCCTTATTAACCGTTTAGCGCAAGGCTTGGGGGCTTGTGCAGTAGTGGTTGCTGCTTTTGCCAGTGTTCGTGACAAATATAATGCCATTGAAAGTGGGGTTATGTATTCTTATCTAAATAGCGCTATCTGTTGTATTCCGGCACTTGCCCCTTTGTTAGGCAATGTATTGACGGAATACTTTGGCTGGCGAAGTAATTTTGAATTTATGGCTGGCTACGCTGTAGTCGCGGGTACAATTTTATTTTTTACCCTCAAAGAAACAAAGCCCGCGCATACTGAGCAACATAAAAGACTGATTTCAATGGCAAGGTTTACTTCAGTTTTAAAGCATCCTGTCTTTCTTTTTAATGCTATTGTGGTGATGTTAGCCATGGCGATTATTATTGCTTATGTTAGTAGTTCACCAGCTTGGTTAATGGTGAAGCTAGGTTTGGATCAGCAAAGTTTTGTTTATTGGTTTAGTTTGAATGCCGCCATTAACATCATTGCTTGTTTTCTAGCGCCAAGAGTTTTACGCCGGTTTGGCGCTAGAACCACGATAGGTTTTGGTATGGTTTTGTTGATTGCTGCAGGAATACTGATGTTTGCCTTACTAACATGGCGCAGCCCAATAGCCTTTATGTTACCTATAATGATAAGTTCACTTGGTTTTTCATTATTGATGGGCGCTTGCGCTGGCCAAGCTCTTGCACCTTTTGGTGAGAAAGCAGGATCGGCTTCTGCCTTACTTGGTTTTATACAAATGAGTGGTTCAGCCGTTATCGTTTACTTATTGCAACTATTGCCGATAAATGAAGCTGAGCAGTTGGCACTATTGATGCTGTCTATCATACCTGTCTATGTTATTTGGAAGCTCCCACAAGTAAAAAAACATATAATGTTAGATGCTTGTTAGATGTAATATGATGAATTACGAAAGTGAAAGATCCATTTATAAATCATCCTTTTTATAGCTTCGACAAATATCAGCGCAGATTTCTCTAGCCATGTTTATCACTGATACCCTATACCAAACACAGATAGGGATTCAGTTGTTTTAGCGCACAAAGCAGTCATTAAGACATAAAAAAAACCTCACTTTAACCTTTAAGCCAGGTATGAGATGGTGACTCGCCCATTTGTTCGAGATAAGCTTTAACAAATTCGATAAATACTTGGGTTCGCTTGGGGAGATATTCCCTTTTAGGATAGACAATAAAGACCCCAGAATTTGGAAAATTATCAATCTTAGCTACCACTTTAACTTTACCTGCCTCTACTAATTGTTTAGCCGTGAAGTGGGGCATCAAGGTTAATCCTAATCCTGCGGCGCACATCTCAGCCATAGCTTCTCCATCATCAACAACTGTCAATTTTTGTGGCTCAACCACAATGTGACGACCCTGATAATAGAAATCTATTGGCATGGTCTTGCCTGATTGCTTAAAGCGAAATAATATCCAAGGCAAAGTTGCTAAAGCCTCGCTAGACAACTCAATATCCTTTGATGCTGCCAGTTCATTACCGGCACACAAAACAAATTCCATAGGCGTCAGTTTTTGCGCCACTAAACGGCTATCAGCCAAGGTACCACTTCGAATAGAAACATCGACAGCATCACTAATCATGTCAACGTATTGATCGTTAAAACTGACGTCTAAGCTAATATCAGGGTACGACTTTTTGAATTGACACAACATCGGCAGCACATACATTCTGCCGTAAGAAACAGGCACATTGATTTTAAGCAAACCACTATAGCTGTCATTTACAGATTTTAACTCGTCTTCGAAGGACTCTAATTGGTGAAAGAGCGTGCCAACAGTCTCGGCATATTTTTGTCCAGCAGAGGTTAAGCTTAACTGCCGAGTCGAACGATAAAACAATTGCATTCCAATTTGGTTTTCCAATCTTTTAATGGCTTTACTCACTGTTGATGGATCGGTTGCGTGTTTTTTTGCCGTCGCAGCAAAACTGCCTGTTTTTATAGTCGACATAAATAATGCGATGGTTTTAAATTTATCCATAATTTTTATTATTAGTGAATTTTGTTCACTAATGTTAAGAGATATTCGCACTTCCGACAATAATTATCTTGCGTAGAATGTACCTCATCTGTAAGGCGACTCACCAACGTCAGCATAAACTATTATTTAAAATCAAAGGACCTGGAATGCCAATTTCAAAGCTATTATTAGTAATCATTGTCACGTTAATCACGAGCCCCTTGTTCCATGTAAATGCCTCTAATTTGCCAGATAAATTATTGAATATGCCCATATCCCTTACATCGGGTAAGATAATAACGTTGAAAGAGTTTCAAGGTCATAAGCCGGTTTATTTAAAGTTTTGGGCAACTTGGTGCGTACCATGCCGCGAACAGATGCCACATTTTGAAGACGTTACCCAGCAGTATGGCAACGACTTAGAAGTTATCGCGATTAACTTAGGAATAAATGACGATTTAACGGCGGTGATAAAAGCACAAGAGGAATTTAATTTATCGATGTCTATGGCCATCGATAGCAATGGGGATTTAGCGCAGGCGTTTAGATTACTAGGCACCCCTTATCATTTACTGTTCGACAAGCAAATGAATCTAGTGCACATAGGCCATAAAGCCGACTCATCTCTGGATAATAAAATAGCCCTCATTAGTAGAGAGGAGCCACTCGACTTTTTGGCAGACGGTGCAATTAAGGAAACCGAAGCAGCACTCATCCTCAACATTGATGATAACAAACCTCACGCACTTTTTTTTACCGCGACTTGGTGTGATTGGTATTTTAAAGACTCACGCCCAGAGGTATCAAAGCAATGTATTGCTGCTCAACAGTCTGTCAATCAACTCTCAGTGCAATATGAAAACATCGCGTGGCAAGGCATTATTTCTAGGTTATGGACAGGACAAGCAGAATTAACGCGTTATATTAAAAAATATAAGATAAAACACCCCGTAGAGATCGATGCTAGCAATAGCTTGTTTCACCAGTTCACTGTCAAAGATTTACCAAGCTTAGTGATTGTGAAAAATGGTGAAGTTTTATTTCAAACGTCTGATTTCTCTGACCAAAAGTCTTTAGTCAAGCAACTATCATTGCTATGATCAACCTAATTAACTTCTGCTATCTGTTGAAGTTAGTTGTTCACAAAAGGGCTGTGAACAGGCAAATTCAGATAAGGTAGCAGGGGTACTTAAATTCGTTGCTCACTTTGTTCACGGGGATCGTAGAAACACAAATTTGCTTCATCTAACAACTTAAATAAAGCCGTAGTGTTTTGAATTATGATTTTCTTATGTTGTACTTGAATCAGCTTTTGCTGCTCAAGCTCTTTCAATACTTCATTAACTCTTGGCCTAGACAAACCACAGATATCGCTAACTTTTTGCTGACTCGCATCGATTTCAATTATACTCAAATCACGCTTATTCAGCGGTAACAATGTTGCCAAACAATAAATCACTCTAATCTTTTTATTCGATAAAGCGATTAATGGTACTTGCAACCATTGAGGAATATTGTCAGCAGCAATTTTAAGCAACCATTTATATATTAAAGGATGTGCATCAGCAATTTTTTCTAACCGATCTTTAGATATATACAGTAATTCAACATTTTCAATTTCATTGATCAATAAAAACGGGTGAGGTAATGGCATTAATGTTAAAGCACCAAACCAACCATTAGCTTCAACAATAAAACTATATAACGTATCCAAATTCTGTTGAGGCATAGAAATAGAAAACCGACCTTTTGTTATGTATATAAGGCCTGAAAAATTAAAAAAACCGGTCGTTAGTTCAACTTTTTCAAGTGTTGTTGTTTTGAAATCGTTATCTTCAAAATAATTAAGTAAATGTGATGGTATATCTTGCAACAAGATATTTGAAGAACGTGTACTTGTCATAATTTTCCCTAATGTGTTCGGTAAGGAACATATTCCCAGTTTAGTACAATCTACAATACTTCTCTTATTTAATCGAATGACATAGAGCTGCATTTCTAGGATGAGCATTTCACCAACACACGTTGTCGAAGCTACTAACAAAAGAAAGACTTTACCTAAACATGGTAGCTATTCAATAGCCATTGATAATCAAGTTCTCTCGGTAAAAGCTTATGATGCATGGAACATGGAAACGGTTGTTTCATATTTCAAAAAATTTAAAATTCAAGCTGAAAAACTAAAACATGAAAATTGGTCATGCATAGTTGATTTGTCACATTGGGAGTTAGGGCCGCCAGAGATGTTGGATGAAATTAAAAAATTAAATATATGGTCAGAAGAAAACAATCAAAAATTTAAAGCGGTAATTGTAAAAGATGCCGTTCAAGAACATTTTTTAGAAGGTGCACATATGGTATTTAGTCAGACTCAATCTAACTTCTTTGACAATCATGCAGATGCTTTGTTTTGGTTATCAAACTCACAAGAGAATATATAATGAAAGAAACTACAATCATGGTTCTTCTTTTTATTTTCGCTGGCGTCTACTCTGGTGCTGTGAATATTACAACAACCGTTATATTTATGATCATTGGGGGCTTCTTAATCTATGTCGCTTGGGGTGAGGAAAAAAAAGAGACACTAAAAAGGAAGGAACTGATCATAATGCGAAAGGAAAGACTAGCTAGACGTAACCTGAATTAAGAACAGCTAAGGTTGCCAACAAATACCATAATGACACAAAATTAGTAGATGAATAGCTTATTTTGCTACAACAACGCCAAGCTTATAACACTTAGTACAGCCTTCATTTTGGTGTCACCCTAGAGATTTCAATGCACTCTGCAAACGCTGGGTTAGCTGTTTTGGGTAGGCTTTAGTCAATGACACTGAGTCGCAATTTTGAAAATGACAAAATTGTTTGATGGCTTTTACAAATGCAGTAATAACTAAATCTTCATCAGTATTATTTTGTTCAGACTGGTGTTGTTCTAAATGTAGTAATTTAATCTCTAAATGGCTGGTTTTTCGATGGGCTTTACAATCCATCCGCCCAATAAAATTATCGCGGTAAAGTAACGGTAGGCAAAAGTAACCATACTGACGTTTGGCTGCAGGTACATAACATTCTAACTGATAATTATATTGAAACAGTGCTTTGAGTCGCTCGCGCTGAATGACACTATTGTCGAATGGAGAAAGAATTAACATACGGTTATTCAATCTGGGAAGCGGGTTTTCTAGTGCACCTGTTTCCAATACAAATACTTCGCCACTGCTCACTTGAATTTGTTCTAAAGTGCGTTGCGCCAATCTTTCGTTTACCAAAACTTTCACCGCCTTACGTAGTTCAGCATTTCGTCGCTGGTAGGTCAGCCCTTTGAGTGAAACGAACCCATGACAGCGTAACTGTTGATTGAGTATGTGCGCTGCAAACTCTTCCATACTGGGCATTTTTGAATTTACATGCGATGGCAGTACCCGCTCGGTTAGATCATATGTTTTTTGGAAACCTTCGCGGTTGCTGACCATTAAATCGCCTTGCATATACATCTGCTCGAGCGCCTTTTTGGCAGGTTTCCAGTCCCACCAACCTGCACGTTTTTTGGTGCTAGTTTCTACATCTCGGGATCGCAACGGGCCATCGATAGTTATGCGAGCCAACAGTTCTTCCATAAGCTTCTTATCTGGGGTCTTATACCAATGAGTTTGACCGCTTTTTATGGCATGTTTATAAGGTAAAGAAAAGCGATAATCTGCAATGGGAAGTAAAGCTGCAGCGTGAGACCAATACTCAAAAATATCACCATCGAGCAACATTTGATTTGTCATGTCTGACTTAAATTGCGGCACTCTTGAGTGAAGAACATGGTGGTGCGCGCGCTCCACCACCGATATGGTGTCTAGCTGTACATAACCTATGTGGTTAATCGCTTTACGTGCCCCCGCCAAACCACGTCCGTAAGGTTGAGCTTGCAGCAAACCTTGTGCAGCCAGAGCAATGCGGCGTAAACGCGCCAGTTCTTGTGGTTTTTTTATTTTAATCATGGTCGTATTGCCTTACAAATTGCCAAACCGGCTGTTTTACAATGGCAAAATAATCTCAACCTGACAACCACTATTGAACAATAACACTTTGCCCTTCTTTCAACCTTTCAGCACCACGAATGGCAATTTTGTCACCACGTTGTAAATCACCTTGAATAGTTACTCTATCAAATGTCCCTTTACCAACTTTTACTAGCAAACGATGTGCTTTGTTTTCAGCATCAACCTTAACAACAAAAGTGCCATCTTTACGCAGTATTAAAGCATCTCGGTGAACGGTTAAACTTGGATGTGCATCTTGAACTGGCACAGTAACTTTTACTAATTGACCTGCTGTCCAAAATTCATTTATGTGTTCAGGTATCTGTATTCTCACTTCAAATGTTTGAGAACGAGGGTCTGTGCTGGGGATCACAGAAGTCACCTTGGTAGATATTTCTTGTCCTATCGCTTGTAAATTCAGCTCAAGGCCTTTACGAACATAAGCTAAATACTTAACAGGTACATACAAACGCACCTCTAAGTGTTCTGTATCGAGTAATTTTAATAAGACATCACTGCGATTAATATCTGTACCGGCACGAACAACACGCTCCGTTACTACTCCATCAAAAGGTGCTTTCACGGTTGCTCTTTGTAATTCATCTTCAATTTGCTGTAATTTTAAATTAGCTATTTCACTATCAGCTTGTGCCAATTCATATTGAGATCTTGTTTGATCCAATTGAAATTGCGAAGTTGAGTTCGTTTTTCTTAATTTCTGCAAGCGCTTTAATTCGTTATTAAAGTAACGCGAGTTAATATTCGCTCGTTTAATTTGTGCTTTTTGCTCTGCCTGCTTTAATTGTAAAGGCAATAGATCCATTTTAGCTAACGCATCACCTTGTAGAACCATCACACCAGGCTCTTGTAGCCATTCTAATCGACCACTAACACCTGCAGTAATATTTACATATGAACGACTATGTAGTGTTCCCATCAACTCAGCAGTAGCCGCTAAAGAAATTTCAGTCACTTCGTCTATTTTCACAGGGCTTGGAGCTGCGTCAGCAGCATAAGATAAAGGACTTGCGAAAAGTGCAAAAACAACTGAACTGATCACACTGTTTTTAAAGATGTTTTTAAACATACGTTTTCTCAAGGTAACTCTTTTTAACATAATTGTATCCTTACCAAATTTTTAACTAATTTTGGCTTGTAATGATGAATTTGTTTGTGCTTCAACATGCAAGTCTTCAACGTTATTATTTGTTGTGTTTTTATCATTCAATCGCGTTTCACCAAACCTTAATAAGCTTGGAAATAACACCAAGGTGAATATTGCACTGATAAACATACCACCAACAATAACAGTGGCAAGCCCTCGATATATTTCACTACCAACCCCAGGCATTATCATTAATGGCAACATGCCAAACAAGCTCGTTAATGTACTCATATATACGGGTCTGGCTCGGAAACGAATAGCTTGAGCTACTGCGCGTCTTCTTGATAAACCTTCTCTTTCTGCCTGTCTCGTTTGATCGACAATTAGAATGGCATTGTTAACTACTAAGCCGAGCAAAATGATAAAACCGATCATGGTCAATAAATCTAATGACTGGTAGGTCACCAAATTTAATAAATTTAAGCCAATAACACCGCCAGCAACCGCTAATGGCATCACCAGCAGCACTAATAAACTATCTTTGGGTGATTTAAATAATGCGGTCATTAAAAGAAACAGAATAACTAATGCCAATATGAAATTTTTAATCATGTCGTTAATTGCAGCAGCCATTTTATTCGCATTACCGCTAAGCTGAATAGATGCTTCAAAGGGTAACTGTTCTTTCATTTTAGGAATAACTTGTTCATTAATCGACACTAACGCCTCTTCCAATGACATAGTTGCTGGCGGAGAAATTTGCAGGCTAATGGTTCTTTTACCGTCAACACGCCTTAAGCTTGTTGGCCCTGCTGTTCTTGAAATAGACGTTAACTCTCCAATGGTTTGAATACCTGCTAGAGGTGAATGAATAGGCAAAGCGGCTAATTCATCTGGAGTCTGCCATTGCTCGCCTCGCAAAATAACATTAACCCTATCGTTACCATCAAAATATTCGCCGATAAATAAACCACTGGTATAAGCGCGAATGGCATTAGCAACATCACGGCGGGTTAAGCCTGCTTGCGTAATCCGCTGATCATTGGGCGTTAATTTCAGCTCCGGCTCAGATAAGCTCAAACCTGGATTTGGAAAAGCCGTAGTCCCTGCCATGGTTTCGTTAATTGCATCAATACCTACTTGCGCCACTGACATTAGGCTTTCAATATCAGGTCCTTGTACATTAATTTCTATCGTTCGGCCATTACCGCCGCCTGAGACATTGATCATTGAACCTCTAAATAAAAACGCTTGAGTATCTGGCAACCCCCCTAATACTTCTGTTCGAATGACCTCCATCAATTCTTCAACCCTTGTTGGATCTGCTGAATAAATAAAGCCACCGGTAGCTCCCGAGCCAAAAGAATAAAAGTTATAACTCTTTATTTTTGGTAACTTTTCACCTGATAAATATGGCGCTAATCTTTTTTTGACTAACGATGCCATTTCTTTTTCAATAAAATCAACATTACCACCCGGCGGCATATTCAAACTAAAAAAGAAGCCATCTATGGGTGCACGAGGCATAAAATCTGTTTTTGGCATTAATAAAATAATAACTAACAGAGAACCACCTAATAAAAACGCAATCCAACTTAATCGCTTCGTTTGATTATTGGTTAAACGCATCACCAAACTGGTTAATTTCTCCCAATAATGAGCAAAGGGATCAATATCATTTTGAAATTTAAGCCAATATCGACTAGCGATAGGCAAAATAGTTATAGCGGTGATAAGAGAAGCTATCACGGCAATAGAAAGTGTTAACGCTAAATCAGAAAATAATTGCCCTTCAATACCTGCCATAAACAAAATAGGCAAGAAGATTGCTACACTCGTTGCTGTAGAGGCAAACAATGCTCCAGTAACTTGCAAGGCTCCTCGCATTACTGCCTTTTTACCTTCCATGCCTAAACCACGTAGTCTTACAATATTTTCCTGCACTATGATGGCGGCATCTAAAACTAGACCAACGGAAAAAGCTAACCCAGCTAATGAAATAACATTTAAGCTACGTTCAAAAATGCTTAGCGCAACAAAGGCAACCATTAACGAGATAGGAATGGTTACTGCTATGATTAAAATATTTCTCCAACCACGTAAAAATAACCAAAGAATGATTAACGCTAATACGATACCTAAACCAAGGTTGTTCTGTACTAACTTCAAAGCATTACGAATGTGTACAGATGAGTCAAAGCTGAGTTCGATAACCAATCCGGCCTCTTTCATTGGTCCTTCATTAAGCTCTTTAATGGCAACATTAATTTCATCTAATAGTGCGACCGTATTGGCATCATTTTGACGTTTCAATGTAAAATAATATGAAGGTTGCCCGCTTCGCATATTAAAACCAAAACGATCGACAAGGGTATTTTCAACTGTGGCAATATCTTTTAAATAAATAGGGCGTTCACCACTGTAGCCGATAATCATTTCAGTTAAGTTGGTGACATCGTACTGTCCTGAAAATCGAACTGTGTATTGTCGTCTACCAACATTTGCAACACCAGCCGAAACATCATTTGCTCGTGAAATAGTTGAGCTTATATCTGAAAGTGATAAACCTAATGAAGCGGTTCTTAGTGGATCGAAGGTTACTCTTAACTCTCTAGGGCGATGGCTTTGTAAATTAACTTGTCCCATACCTTGAATACGAGAAAACCGAGGGCGAACTACATCTTCTATTAGTTTTTGATATTGCCCTAAATCTTGTGCTGAATTGCTTGGTAAAGTTTTAATCATTAAAGAAGCGGTATTCGGCCCCCCTCTGCCACCACCTGCAGATACGATAGGATCCATTGCATCAAGTGGTATAGGTGGTGCTTGATTAAGATTATTAATAACATCAAGCATAGCTTTTTGCATATCCGCACCCACATCAAACGTAAGTGTAATGTTGCCAAAGCCTCGTTGAATATTGGTAGTAACCTTAGTTACACCTTGGGTGTTCTTAACCACATTTTCAATCGGTTCAATGATTACCGACTCCATTTCTGCAGGCGCAGCACTTGGCCAACCTGTAGAAATATTAATTTGTGGCTGTTCAATGTCTGGTGTCAATTGAATTGGTAGTTTGAAAACGCTCATTAACCCAAACACCATTATCAAAACAACAATGACAATAATAGCAGCAGGATTTTTTAAAGCGGCACGGGTTAAATTCATTATCCCACCCTAATAGTAATAATTTTTAACATTATAGACATAGACGCATCAAAGCGTGAAAAGGATCAGATAAGTTACATTTAATTTACGATGAAAGGTAATATTGAAATAAATAGTTACAAACAGTTACGGTTTTACAGAGCATTTAGTTATTCTCATTTATGTTTGAATAACTGATTATGTACTTTTATTAACGCTGAGGTATTCGAGCTGTTGGAACAAATATACTACATAAAACCTATCTCACTGAGTACCGTGCGACGTGAAGTCGTATGTAACGCTGTTCACCGCGATAAGAGTGAACCATCTGTATCACCAGGTGACCCTAAGACTCTGAATAAAGTAGCGAGTCTGACAATGTAACAAAGTCCGCTGGACGGGAAACGAATCGCGAGAGGAAGTTCCTCCTGACAACCACAAGTCGGGTAAGTGCTAGGGAGTCAGTATGATGAATGAAAGTGAACCCATGTAAGATACGTAATGTGAGAAGCAGCGGAAGTGGTTAATACGCTGTGGCCAAAATGGCAACGAGGGAAGGAAAGAGGTTGGCACGTACTCTTTCGTGATCGAGAATCTCTCCGCATTAGAGTGGGCATCTAAACTGACATTGCGTTCCATACGGAACACGGTAAGCCTGTATTGCTCCCAAT
>Ga0209081_1000449_pt1 | contig 24819 bp, 19 predicted proteins | sample GOMGulsemesocosm_4_FD_184636 | JGI IMG/M metagenome (GOLD analysis project Ga0209081, IMG submission 184636) | Methane-oxidizing microbial communities from mesocosms in the Gulf of Mexico - GOM15B Gulf of Mexico (SPAdes) (version 2) | ecosystem: Environmental > Aquatic > Marine > Cold seeps... | reverse complement strand
AACCATAGTTCAGGCGACTCATGAACGACGTAATTCATCCCCGTGTGCAAAACTATTCCCAGCAACATCATCGATGCTCGCAAGAAATCTAGGCCATGGTAACGGGAATTCTCCAATGACATGCAGGTCATCTCCATGCGATACAGTTGATATCATGGGATATTAACAAGCGTGGAGTAGTATTTCACCCCTAAGGTGAAATATAAAAATACAACCTCTCTGGCCTCCCCACCGAACCATAAACAAGACTTGGCTTCACCGTTCCTTGAGACACTAAAAATTCCAAATAACGCCGCGCCGTTGTTCGGCCTATGCCCACCCGCAAGCCCATATCTTCCGCATTAACCCCCGCCCCTTTTAACTGACCGACTTCTTCGAGAACTTTTTCCAGAGTAAGCGGGTCAATACTTTTTGGAATTCTTACTTCTTCGGAGCCGCCCTCTTGCGCCGGATGAATAATGTTGTCCACGTTATTCTGATCAAGCTCAACAATCTTCTTTAATTTTTGTCTGTGTTCAAGAAATGCGGCCATTGTAGATTGAAGACGATTGAAGGTCATAGGTTTCAGAATATAGTCGAATACACCGCCACGAACGGCGTCCTGTAATACCTCCACCTCTTTTGCAGAGGTAATGCATATCACATCGATATGTTTGTGTTTTTTGCGAATATCCCATAGCAGATCGAGCCCATTACCATCGGGAAAATATATGTCAAGTAACACCAAATCAGGTTGAAAAACGTCTATTATGTCTTCGGCTTCAGATATCGTATTGCCAACCCCCACCACCTCGAAGCCTTCAATCTTTTCGATAAATCGACATTGAATTTCAGAGATTTTGGGATCATCTTCGGCAACAACAACACTGAGCTTAGCCATTGGTTTCTTGCCCTTTTGAAATGTACACAGTAAATAACACCCCGCCTAAGTCAGAACGGTTAACCGTAATCTCGCCTTTAAAATAAGACACTGCATTTCTAACCAAATACAAACCGATTCCTTTGCCTTTTTTGTCGCTGGTGGAAACGCCACTTTCAAAGATATGCCCCGCCACCTTATCTGCAATACCCTCGCCAGAGTCTTCCACCTCAATAATAAGGTCTTTTCCTAGGTCGGTTAAGCTTAGATTAACCATACGTTTCGCCTCTGGCAAGTTGACGACAGCCTCATACGCATTATCCAATAGATTTCCAAGTATGGTTACAAGCTTCTCGCGGCTCATCCACTCTGGCAAGTCGGTAAAATTACTGTCTCGATCTACGTTCAGAACAATATTCAATTCTTTGGCGCGGTGATATTTACCCAGAATACAACCGGAGATTAAAGGGTCTTGTACCGCTGAGACCAAAAACTGCAAAAGGTCTTGGTAACCTGAGGTTTCGCTGCTGATCAATTCTACCGCTTTATCGTAGGCCTGCAATTGAATCAAGCCAGAAATGGTGTGTAGCTTGTTGGAGTATTCATGAGTTTGCTGCCTGAGCATTTGAGAGTACTCCTGCACCTGCGAGAGTTCTTTCTCGAGCATATCCATTTCGTCTTTTTCCCGAAAACTCGATACCACGCCCATCACTTTCTGGTCATACCAGATGGGTATTCTATTGGCAATAATATCTTTATCCGCTACTCGCTGCTCACTGTCCAATTGGCTTTCGCCCGTTCGCAATACGTCTTGAATACCATTATCAGGGAACACTTCGTCGACGTGTTTGTTGATGTATTCCCGGTCAAACCTCAAACCCAAAGTTCTTTTGGCCGCCTGATTAATCAGCGTAATATGGCCAAGACGGTTAATGGCTACAATACCTTCACGAATGGACCCTAATATGGCACTCTGCTCTTTGAACATACGCCCTATTTCATGAGGTTCTAAGCCAAAGGTCGCGCGCTTAAAACTTCGGGCCATGATAACCGCGATAAAAATACCGAAAACCAACAGAATAATATTCGAGACAATAATAATACCGCGCAAGCCGCCGCTCATTTGTCTAATATTCTCTTCGAGGAAGCCCACTGAAACAATGCCAATCACCTGCCCGTCCGCATCGAATATGGGGACTTTACCACGCAGTGAAAGCCCCATGGTGCCCACAGCTCTCGAAGTGTAAACCTCACCTTTTTCTAGGGCTTGTTCGTTGTCGCCGCCCACCATGGTTTCACCAATTTTTCCCAAGTTTGGGTGGGAATAGCGCTTACCTTGGCGATCGCCAATCACTACAAATTGAGCACCAGTTTGAATTCTTATTCTCTCAGCCAAGATTTGAAGCTGGCCTTCTGGGTCTTTTACTTCTAACAGACTTACCACCTCTGGCATGGCGGCGATAATTAAAGAAATATCAAGAACTCGTTTATCGAGTTGCTCCTCCAGTGTGGTGTCAACTAGATTTGTGGACACCACAGCCATACTGCTTAGCTGAAACAACACTAAAGCCACAATAAACAGAATCATTTTTAACTGCAGAGAAAACCGCCGCCGCAATTTCATCGTTCACCTATTATCTTATCCAGTCCATAACACCAGAAGAAAGATCTACCTTAGCCCCGCGGGGCATGGCTGTCTATCTCCACGCCAAATTAGGAATTTTTTCGCAACAGTGATAGCAACTGAGGAATCAATACCGTTGCCAGTGTAATCAGGAGAATGCTAGCGGTGATGGGCCGCTCCCATAGAAACGTCAGGGAACCGTCGGAAATCATCAAGGCTCTACGCAAGTTTTCCTCCAGCATGCCGCCGAGAATAAAACCCAAGAGCATGGGGGCTAGAGGAAAGTTTAATACCCTGAAAAACACTGCTATAGCGCCAATCACTACCATCATTACTAAATCGAAGGGATTAAATGAAACTAGATACACTCCAATCAAAGATAGAAACAGAATAATGGGCGTTAAAAATTGTTTGGGAATGTCCAATAAACGTGAGATATAAGGAATAAGAGGAAGATTCAGCACCAGTAGAATCACATTACCCAAATACATCGATATGATCACTGACCAAAAGACCGCGGGGTTATCTATATAAAGCCTAGGGCCGGGTTGCACGCCGTAGGACAGCAGCGCTCCCAGCATTACCGCGGTGGTTGCCGAACCTGGGATACCCAAGGTAAGTAAAGGCACAAATGAACCTGTAGAGGCTGCATTATTGGCGCTTTCAGGTGCTGCTAAGCCCCTTAAACTGCCCTTGCCAAATTTCAGTTTCTCTTTTATAGAGGCTAAATTTCTCTCCATGCCATAGGCCAAAAATGAAGCAATGGTCGCGCCCGCACCTGGCAATACTCCCACTAAAAAACCTAGTACTGATGAACGACCTACTACCGGAGCAACATCAAGTACTTCTGCCTTGCTCAACTTCATACTGCCCAAAGCTTTAAAGCTGACGTCTTGTGAGTTTGGGTCAGATTCAGCAGGTGCCGGACGGAGAATCACTACCAAGGCTTCGGCGATGGCAAACGTTGCCATCGACAGCAGCAGGAAGCTAATGCCGTCGTAAAGGTCAGTTACGCCAAATGTAAACCTCTGAATGCCGGAAGGGTCCTCGCCCACCGTAGCCAACATCAATCCCAATACCGCCATCAAAACGGCTTTGAGCACCTGCCCTTTACCCGCAAAAGCGGTGATGGCGGTGAGACCAAATAACATCAAAGCAAAATAATCAGCGGACTGAAAGCTCAGACTCACTTTCGCTAGAAAAGGAACAAATATGAGTAAGAACACAGCGCCAATGGTCCCTCCGCAGAAGGAAGAGTAAGCCGCCAAAGCCAGCGCCCTACCCGCCTCGCCACGCTGCGCCATTGGGTAGCCGTCAAAAGCCGTGGCCACCGCTCCCGACACGCCAGGCGCATTAATTAGAATGGCCGACGTAGAACCGCCAAACACAGCGCCATAATAAACACCTGCCATTAATATAAGACCGGAAGATGGGTCAAAACCGTAAGTGATGGGTATCATTAAGGCAATCGCCGAAACTGGCCCCAAACCTGGCAGCATGCCAATAAATGTACCGGCAAAACAACCCACAAACAAAAGCAAAAGGTTGATGGGTAGAAATGCTGTGTTGAGGCCTTGCAATATTCCGTCTAACATCTTTTAGCTCCCAAAAATCATCCGGTAAACCTCACCGGAATCGAGATAAATACTGAACAACTGAGTTAACACCAGCCACATAAACAAGGCGACACCTCCCGCCACACTCAGCGATAAAAGATATCTCTTCTCCTTCAATATGGCGAAACCCACCAAAAGAAATAGAAAAGTCGCTAATAGAAAACCAAGAAATTCAAAGCTCATTCCATATAGAAACATCGCTGCGGTGAGCTGCAAGCACGGCTGCCATTGAAAACCCTGAATAGCGGCGTACAGATTTTCTTCGGCGTCGTCTTCAGCAGATACAAATATTTGTAGCAAACATACCAATATAGCCACTAATGCCAAGCAATACGGTAGCGTTCTAGCAGAAACCACGTCATAACTTAGAGACTCATTGACAGGAATTTCAAATATAGCCGCCAGATAAATCAGGGAAAAAAGCAGAATGAAACTGCTGCCGACTTTGTTCTTGCTATTCAGAAAATTCATAATTTTTATCTGTTTTTTTGAATATTTTTCCTGCGTTAATGTTTAACGCAGGCCCAGATCATCAACAAGAATGGCCATTTCAGATTCTTGCGCTTGTAGAAATTCAGTGAATTTTTCACCGCGAATAAATAAATTCGACCAGCCACGCTGGGCCCTAATCTCTTCCCACTCCTTGCTTCCATACATTTTTCCCAGAGAGTCTTGCAGGCTTGAAACCTTCTTTTCGCTCATGCCTGGCGCACCAAAAAAACCTCTCCAGTTGGTAAAAACCAGATCAACATTTTGTTCCTGGAGGGTTGGGACCTTAGGTGCATGGGAGAGTCTTGTGGGAGCTGTCATAGCCAAAATACGCACCTCACCCTGCTCCGCTAGGGCTAAGGCTTCACTTAAACCGGTAGAAAGTAGCTGAGTTTCGTTTGAAAGCAAACCCACCATCGCCTTGGCCCCGGCATTATAGGGAATATAACGAAGTGCCTTAGCATCAGTGCCTGACTTACTCAAGGCCATAGCCGCTACCACATGGTCCATGCCACCAATCACTGAACCGCCCGCCACGCGAACGTTTCTAGGATCCAATTGATAGTCCTCAATCATTTGCTGCCATTCTTGATATTTTGAATCGGCCTTGACAACAAAGGCACCGTAGTCAGCGACGACCGCCGCAACCGGCGTTAGGTCTTTGTATGATTGGGGAAAGATATTTTTCAGGGACTTCAAAATAATCGGCGTAGAACTAATCATTAAAGTGTTTTTCTGTCTGTCCGCCGTTTCAATCATATAGGCAATAGCTTTGCTGCCGTCACCACCTGAGCGATTTTCATAAGACGCACCAGCGACAATACCGGAGCGGGTCAAAGCTTCGCCCACTCCCCGCGCGGTGGTATCCCAGCCACCTCCCGCGCCACCTGGAATTAAAAAGTGCAGGCGGTCCGAGCCAAGCGCGGCAGGAACCACACTGCAAAAAACACAATAAAACAAAATGCGAAGTGAAGTTTTTGTGTATTGCGTGCGAAACAGTTTTATATTCAGTAAATTCATTATAATTTCTTCGGTTAACGTAAGCGTTTTACTTTAACGGTGCGGGAATAATCTTCTAAGCGAAGATCGAAACTGCCAAATACGCCAGAGGACAAATAAGCCGATACTGGCAAGGCAATGGGCATTGGCAGGCGCCTTGCCTCAATTTGCCGCCAAACCTGGCCGTCACCAAATTCAAACACCCAACGGTTTTTCTTGTCTTGCGTCATTCGAAGTAAATCGTGAGTAGCTACTTTACTTTCACGAGATACTGTAGGTTTTTTCAAATATTTCTCGCCGAGCGCTGCAGTCTTAGGCATCACAGGCGAAGCTGTCAGTTGATCGAAGCAGTGCAATCGTTCAACAGCCGCCTCTATTCGAGAGCAGTTCTTAAGCCTTATTCCCATGTCAATATCCACTGCAGCAGACAACGAAGAATAAGCCGTGAAACAGCTTGCCGCAGCAAGTGCGACAAGCTGATTTTTTCTTAGAAGGAACACATTTTTTAGCCCAAATTCATTTGCTTTGAAAAAATGCTTACGCGAGATATTGAGTATATTCTTCATAACAAATTCATCCGGGCTCGTGTCAAGTTTAGAAAGTGTGCTTAAGTTTCAGGTAACCAGTACGGCCCCGAGGGTCATGCACTTGCTGATCAAAGCCAACTCGGCCATTTACCGAACCACGATCAATTGCGGGTGGATCCTCATTGGTTACATTGTTCACTCCAAGCGTCACGCTCGTGGTGCCTGAGCCAATGAGGCCATCGAAGGTATATCCATACTGCAAGTCCAGCACAGTGTTTGAATCAATCCCCTCGTGAATATTATTGGGCTCGCGGTCGTCATAGGCGCCAATATGACGGAGATGCACACCCGCCAAGTGGCTGTCACGCATCCAGCTGACACTCAAGTTCAAACGCTGATCAGGTACGGAACCCAGTAAGTCAATGAAGCTGTTACGGTTGCCTGCACCATCAAAAACGGGGCTGCCGTCACCAGAGTCAATATCAAAGCTATTCACAAAGGTGGCTTTGGCATCGACCATTAGGTTACCGCCTAAGACGTCTCCAAAACCGTAAGAGGCCGAAACATCAATGCCCTGCGCTTCCACGCCACCCAAATTGATAAAGCTGGTGGTTACTTGGCGTATTTGTCCCGTGCCGTTTCGCCCCACTCTCGCGTCTGGTACGTAAACACCGTTCACACACTCGCCAGAAACAATGGAACCAAAGGCTTCACCGGCACCAATCAGGTCTTCAAACTCATAGGACCAATAGTCCACAGAGCCGGTAAAATTTTCGCCCTGATAAATAATACCCAAATTCCAATTTGAAGCAGACTGTGGAGACAGGCCACCTCCGTTAGTAATTTGCGCGGTGTTGAAAGAGTCGGTTATATCTGAATCGCAAGCTGAGCCAGCACCCGCGGCAAAAACATCAGCCGATATAGGGTCAGGTAGAGCCCCACTGCCCACAGAACCCGCAATGTTGCGAATGGAAGGCGCTTGGAAAGATGTACCGTAGGAACCCCGCAAACTCAACTCACTGTTCGCGTCCCAGCGGAAGCCCAACTTGGGATCGGTGCTGTCACCGCCCTGATCACTGCCGTAATCTTCATAGCGAATAGCCGCTTGAATTTCAAAGCTGTCGCTCAGTGGAATGATGGCCTCACCAAAAATGGCGTACACATCTTGAGTAGCGCCCACAACCGAGAATACCGGATCGGTTCTGCCATCAATGCGGAAAGCCGATAAGCTATCAGCGATATCACTAAATTCCATATCCCGATATTGGGCACCAATGGCAACAGCCACTATTTCCCCGTTCAACTCGAAGGCTTCACCACTTAATATGGTTTCAACAACGGTTTGAGTGGACTCTTTAACGAAGGTGCGGTTTACCGCAAATTCACTCAAATCACTGCCGGCGCCATAAACCGTGTTGCCAGCAACACTCACTCCATCTTTTACTGACACCGCGTTAGGAGTAGCCCAGCCGCTGCCAAACGGGTTCCAATTTCCTGAGGCAATCGCATCGCGGTAGGCCGGCGTGTAATAGCTTCTAGGTTGAATGTCTGTCAGCTTCGCGCGAGAATGAACCGCCGACGCATTAAGGCTCCAACTTTCATTTAGGTCTGCGTCAAAACCAAACACGATACGCGTATTATCAAATTGACGCGTGATATCTTCGCCTAAATCGCCGTCGTATGTGGTCAAAGGACGCTGCCGAACAATTACATCTACCGCCTGGCTTGGGTCTGCCGCCACGGCCGCTTCGTCCCACACTACATTGCCACTGCCGTCATTCACAAAGTAGTTAAAGGGGTGATCACCTGGCACGTAGTGGCCATCGTCGTCAAATCGCAAATCCATCACTGCACCGCCGATGGTGTCTTTGATTTCATTACTGGAAAAACTGACTTCGGAGAAAATTTTCACACTGTCAGTGATGTTGTAATCAAACTGACTGAATACTTGCAGGCGCTCTTCTTCGGCGATTAAAGTACGCTGATTGATAAACTGGTAGCGACAATTTGAACCGTCTAGAAAAGTATTGATACGCCCGCCGACAGGATTTGCCTGGCCGCAGTGTGGATCCGCTACTGTTGCACCAGAGCGCTCATAGTAACCATCGCCGTCTGGGTCAGACGCTAAATTGTATCGCCCCGCGCCGGTGGAAGAGTCGTAGAGGTTTGCAGACGCGTCTGTAGAAAAGGCATCTGAACGATCGACAAGCCAATCGTAATCGCCACGGTGCCCTCTGTCTTGATGGAAATAATTTACAAAAGTCGTGAAATGACCGCCGTCAAAGCTGGTACCAAAAGCACCATTAATACCTTCGGCTGGGTTGTTTTCATTGTCGTGATACTCAGTGCCTATCTCAAAGCCTTCAAAGTCTGTGCGAGTTCTGATGTTCACCACACCACCAACCGCCTCAGAGCCGTAGGTCGCAGATGCCCCATCCAACAATACCTCTACACTTTCAATCATGTTGGTTGGGTATTGGTTAACGTCGGTGAAAAAGAAACCTTGAGTAGTGGTAACTGGCGCCAGGCCGCCACGACGACCGTTAATCAGCGTGAGCGTGCCACCCACGCCCAGCCCACGTAGACTAAACTGCGAAGTGCCCTGTCGGTCGCTTTGACTCGCGTTGAGTTCTGAACCAGCGTTTGCAGGCAAGGTGCGCAATAAATCTTGCATTTGACCGGCACCCGCCGACTGAATCATCTCATTGTCCATCGTCTGTATCGGCGACGGCGTATCGAAATCTTTCTTGCGCCGGATATTCGAGCCGGTCACAAATACTTCTTCCAAAACTGGCATGGCTTGTTCGTCGCCACCCGCGCCTTGCGCCGCGCTGTACTGCGGCAGACACATCGCTACCATCGCAGCGGCCAAAAGGTTCTTTTTAAAGCCTAGGCCTTCAAGGCCTTTGTATCTCTCTGTTCCCATCATGATTTGCTCCAGAATAACGGCAATACCAAGGTTTGCCATTTTTGAATTATCATTATTTCGCCTGTGTTGATTGGAGAATAGACCCAATACCTCACGGCCATTGAAATATAAATGAACTTTGAACATAGGCACACAATATGAGCGTATAGAGCTTAAGGGCTATTAAGCCTTTTTAGACCATTGTGTTCAGGGCTGGAAAAGTAGTGCGAAATACCGCGGAATTGACCTTGGTGTGGAGGCTTTTAATTTGGCGCGAGTATAAAAAAAGGCCTTGTGCCATAAGCACAAAGCCTTCTTCTGGATGGGGGTAGCTTTTAGCAACCTCCAGACGATACGGTCACCGTGGGCCAGCCACTCAACAGAGTTGCGCTGCCGTAAGTCACTCGGCAGGTGGCGTCTATACCCGCCACGCCGTCTAGGCTGTAGCCAACTACGCCGCTGGCGGCATCGGTAATCAGCTCATTGCTTTGAATGTTGATTCTACTCACAATACTGGCTGTGGTGGGATAGCCATAGGCCGTGGCGGTATCACCCGTACCATTTCCCGACGTATCGACGCTGGCTGTGGCCAGTTTGTCCAGTTTTTGAATCAGCGCCTTGGCGTACACCAAATTAGCGGCACCCAACATGGTGCCTTGAACGCCCTCGAGTACCGATTCGCGAGCCTCGGTCTGAATACTGATAAACTTTGGGACTGCAATTGCGGCGAGAATACCCAAGATGGTGATAACCGCAATCAATTCAATCAAGGTGAAACCTTGAATATTCTCCTTCATACAGCCCCCAAGCCAATGCGATTTGTTGATTTTAAACTTCGGCTTTTGGGTCGAATGCGTCCTGTAAGCCGTCACCTAAAAAGTTAAACGAGATAACCGTAACAAAAATCAACAGTCCTGGATAGACCGCCAGCATTGGCGCGTCCCAAATTAACTCTTGCGCATTAGTGAGCATGTTGCCCCAACTGGGCATGGGCGGCTGAATGCCCAAGCCCATAAAGCTCAATACCGACTCCAACAAGATGACATTACCCACCGATAGAGTCACTGCAACAATGATAGGCGAAATCAAATTCGGGAATATGTGTTTAAACATAATGTGCATATGGCTTGCACCCACACCTTCGGCGGCCATTACGAACTCGCGCTGTTTCAGGCTCAATGTGGCGCCACGCACCAAGCGAGCTACAGTTGTCCAACCTACCAAAGCCACAATAATAATGATGCGGTAAAAGCTCACCATCTCCGATTCAACAACCGAGGCGGGTAATCCCAGCTTATTAAGGTCGATGGCGGCAAGTACAATCAGCAAGGGCAGCAGTGGCAGAGCAATGACACTGTCGGTAAAGCGCATTAACAGGGCATCTAAGCGACCGCCAAAATAACCGGCAAACAAACCCACCACGGTGCCAATAGTCGCCGCCGCCAGTGCGGCAATTAAACCAGTAAACAAAGAAATTCGACCGCCGTACATAAGACGCACCAAAACGTCTCTACCCAGCTCGTCAGTACCAAAAGGGTGCTCCGCTGAGGGCGCACTTTTTTGATTAAATAGGTCTACGTGATTGGCGTCTACGCCCAAAAATTGCTCAAACAAGGGCGCCAAAATAACCAAGGCAATCATACTTAAAAGCAATGCCAAACTGGCGATGGCCAATTTATGCCTTTTGAAACGCCGCATGGCGAGCAAAAATGGTGAGTTACTGCGTACGCTATTAGTACTCATGTCTCATCCCCTCCTACAACAATTCTGGGGTCGAGCCAGGCATAACATAAGTCGGCCAAGAGATTACCCAACAAGGTCACCGCGGTTGCAAACAAAAGTGCCACTAAGGCCAGATTGAAATCGTTGCCCATCACCGCATCAAATATCAATTTACCCATACCCGGCCAGGAGTATATGGTTTCGGTTACCAAGGCGCCCGAAAATAGAAAACCAAAATCCAAGGCCAAAATTGTCACCACTGGAATCATCGCATTGCGCAAACCATGCATCCAGACAATGCGACGACCGCTGGCCCCTTTGGCCTTGGCCGTGCGGATATAATCTTGGCGGAGCACTTCCAACATGGACGAGCGCACGTAGCGGGAATAGCTACCAATACTCACTATGGTCAGTGTTATAGCCGGCAATACAATGTAACGTAAATTTTCTACAAAGCCGGAACCGTCGGGGGCAATACCACCAGCGGGCAGCCAGCCCAAGGTGACGGAGAAAAACATGATCAGCATCAACGCCAGCCAGAATGAGGGAATGGAGATACCCGCAAACGCTAATAAGTTCACGCTGTAGTCCGTGGCCGAACGAGGTTTTGCAGCCGCTAAGGTGCCCAATGGAATGGCAATCACCACCGCCATAAAAAACGCCGTACCCAATAACATCAAGGAATTGCGCAATGCCGGAAACAAAACATCTAACACCGGCTGACCAAATAAACGTGAATACCCTAGATCGCCACTCAGGGCACTGAGCAACCAATTCCAATAGCGTTCATACAAGGGAATGTCCAATCCGTAGAGTGTTCTCAGACGAGCAGCGTCGGCCGCGGTCATCTTGGGGTCTGAACTAATCATCAAGTCGATGGGGTCACCCGGCATCAACCCGATCAGACCATAAATGACGAAAGACATGACCGCCAATACCACCAGCGATTGCAAGCCACGCATTAACAAAAATCGTTTCATATCAGTTCACCTTTCAAGTGACAGGCAACCTGGTGAGATTCACCATACTGACTCTTTTCCAACGCAGGTATCTGTTGGCGACAAATATCGGCGGCATGAGCACAGCGAGGATTAAACGGACAGCCCGCAGGAGGATCAATTGGACTGGGTGGATCCCCCTGTAGAACCTTGCCAATTTTTCCTTTGTTAGGAGTGATGGTAGGCATTGAACTCAACAGCGCGCGGGTATAAGGGTGGACGGCATTATTAAACAGGCTATCTCGGCTAGCGATCTCAACAATACGACCCAGATACATCACAGCAACACGGTCGGCCAGATGGTGCACCACGGCTAAATCGTGACTGATAAACAGATAGGTTAAGTTGAATTCTTCACGAAGATCTTTCATCAAATTCAAAATTTGGCTCTGCACAGATACGTCCAGTGCCGACACGGGTTCATCGGCAACAATGAACGCGGGGTTAAGTGCCAGCGCTCGCGCAATGGTAATTCGCTGACGCTGCCCGCCGCTAAATTCGTGAGGGTATTTACGTAGGTCTTCCCGTGGCAAGCCGGCTGCCTCTAACAAGTCACCCGCCTTTTGCCGGTTTTCTTCAGCGCTGGCCGTGCCAAAAATTTTCATCGGCTCGGTTAGAATTCCCTCAACAGTGTGTCGCGGGTTTAAAGACGACATTGGGTCTTGGAAAATCATTTGCACGTGTTGGCGAAGGGGTTTGATTTGCTTACGCTTTAAACCCACCACGTTCTCGCCATTAATAGTGAATTCTCCAGCTGTCGGCGTATAAAACAGTGAAAGAATACGCCCTAGGGTCGTTTTACCACAGCCGCTCTCTCCCACCAAAGCCAGTGTTTCACCCCGCACAATATCGAGCGAAATATCAGACACCGCTTTCACGGTTTTCTGCTGCCAACCTTTTTCGGTAGCAACTTTAGTGTCGAAGGTTTTGCTTAAGTGGCGCGTGGATACAATAATATCTTTGTTGCTTAGATCAGTCATGCTGTGCTCCGCTGCCGGCCATCACTTCGTGACAGGCTGCGCGATGAGAAGGGCTAACAATGATGGGGCTTGGCCTCTTTTTGCCACACTCGTCAGTAGCAATTGTGCAGCGAGGTTTAAAACAACAACCCTCTGGACGTTGTCCAGGCGGTGGCACACGACCCTCAATGGCCGGCAAGCGATCAACGCTGACATCGATGCGTGGAGTAGTATTCAACAGTGCACGAGTATAAGGATGTTGAGCTGCGAGCAATATATCAGCCGCTGAACCCTGCTCAATCATACGCCCCGCGTACATCACAGCAATGTCATCGGCCATTCGCGAGACCACACCAAAGTCGTGACTAATAAACAAAATGGCGGTGTCGAATTTTTCTTGTAGGTCATGCATTAAATCTAAAATTTGCGCTTGAATAGTAACGTCGAGTGCCGTAGTAGGTTCATCGGCAATCAAAATATCGGGTTCGCAGGCCAGCGCCATAGCGATCATCACCCGCTGCCGCATACCGCCCGAGAGTTGGTGTGGGAAATTATCCGCTCTAGATTTGGGATCAGGAATGCCCACTGCGGTCAACATTTCTATAGCTTCATTCCAGGCGGCTTTCTTGCTCATTCCGCAGTGAAGAATGAGAGACTCGGCCACTTGAGCGCCAATAGTAAACACCGGATTTAACGCCGTCATGGGCTCTTGGAAAATCATCGAAATGCGGTTGCCACGCAAAGCCTGCATCTCGACGGGGCTAAAGGATGCCAAGTTTTGACCTTGAAATTCTACAGAGCCAGAAAGTATTCGCCCAAAGGGCGGCAGCAATTGCAGTAGAGCAAAGGCCGTGAGCGATTTACCACAGCCACTCTCTCCTACCAGCGAAAGTGTTTTACCTTTTTCTAAATCAAAGGAAACATCTTCAACCACTCGTACCAAACCATCGTCAGTATCAAAACCTATGCTGAGGTTTTTAACTGAGAGTAAGGGGTGTTTCTCGTCGGTCATCCTTGTGTACCGGCGTCTTCGCGATGCCAATATTCAGCGTGATTAGAAGATTGGTCCAAGTGCCCCGTTGGGCGTAAGCCTTTCAACCACTTTGGCATAACATAAGAGTTCGCGCGGAAATACAGAGGCATTACAGGAACTTCATCGGAATATATTTGCTGGATGCGCTCCCAGATAGGAAGACGCTTGCTGGTGTCTAGCTCATGTTCAAGCGCTTCAATTGCGGCGTCGAGTTCTGGAATATTGATGGTGGAATAGTTCTGGCCCGCGTAATTATTTTCAGGCATGGGAATTTCTGATGAATGCAAAGTGGAGCGTGGCACATTTTCTGGCGCCGAGATCCAGGCAAACATAGCCATTGCACTGAACTTACGCTCGCGGGTAGTTTGGCCGAAAAATACTCTTGGCGCTTCATTACGTATACGCAAATCAACACCCACCACTTTCAACTGGCTCTGCAAAACTTGCTCAACTTTCTCACGAGTTTTATCACCCGCCGTCGACATGATTTCCAAACGCAGAGCATCTCCCGCGGCATTGTAGCGGATGCCGTCTTTCATTTCCGTCCAACCAGCGGCTTCAAATAATGCTACGGCCTGTGCCGTGTCGTGCTCATATTTCGTAATATTGTCTGAATAAATGGTATCAAGTGGGTTAACACTGCCGTGAGCGACCGGCTGGCGCCCTTGAAACAAGAGGTCACTGATTAACTGTCGATCAATACTGTGCATTAAGGCTTTGCGGACGCGTTTATCTTGCAGAATTGGGTTTTCCATATTCAGGTCAATGTGCTCGTAGTGCAAACCTGACTTATAGATGATGTTGTATTCGTCACCGTGGCGTTTTTGAAACGCTAGCGCTTGGTCTAGATGAATACCCAGCTCGCCAGCAATCATGTCAATGGTGCCAGAACGCAAGTTCGCTTCCATGGCCGAGGTATTTTGTATCGCGCGAATGACCACCTGATCAAAATAAGGAGATTTGCCATACCAATGTGGGTTTCTCTTCAAGGTCACCGAGGTGCCCTGCTGAGTGTCGGCAATCAAATAAGGGCCCCACCATAAACCAGGCTCTGTGGTGTTTGCATTGTAGTTGGTGCGATGGCGATACTCGTATGAATCTTCCGCAAATATCTCTGCTTCCAAATGCTTAGGCAGTGGATACAAATCACCCAGATGGTTGTAGTCAAAGGTCAACTTGTTAATGTGTAGGATAAATGTGCGCGCGTCAACGACGTCCATTTGATAGCCTCGAGTGTACATTTCGAGATTATTGGAACCCGTTTTGGTATCACTACCCACTTCCCAGGCAAACGCTACGTCAGCCGTAGTTAGAGGGGTGCCGTCCCCCCAGGTTACACCCTCAGGCAAGGTATAGGTTACGGCAACGCCCTGCTTTCCATCAGGTGTTTGCTCCAGTACCGCCAAACCATTCTCCAATGTTGGTAGCTGCACACACAAACCGCATACAAGGTTCCAATCAGCGTCGAAATAGGTCATTGAACGAGCTAAAAATCCCCGAACGTAAGACTTGGCAACCATGGTTTCAATATTCGGGTGCATTGTTGAAGGGTATTGGGCGAGGCCGATGGTGAGGGTTTTAGGCGCTTCGCTTGCGGGGGCTTTATCTGTAGTTGGCGTTGAACCGCCATCACTACACGCTGACAGCGCTAAAACCGCCGCCATCAATAATGGAAATACCGTGATTAGCTTCATAGGGATACCTTGATTTTTAAGGCCGTTTTATACCGCAGTGCCCTTAGGGCAGGCTTTAGTAAGGCTTTATTATTAAAATGTAAGACAAGAGCGAGTTTACTGCGTGCCTCTTATTTAAACAATGCTTGGCCGCACCAAACAGTTTGCTCGCTCAACTGTCTAATATGCCCTCATAGACGAAACAAGTGCTCAAGCCCTCAGTGATTTTTTAAAGTTTTTTCTATCCCCAGTGCTAGCATCCCTGCGGTCATTGCGGTAGCCTGCGATACAAGCTTATGACTAATTAAGACCGAGTAGTCACAATTAGAGAGCCGTTTCATGGATTCTGACATCACCCTATTTGCCGCACCCGCCTTCCTTCTATGCATATTGATGGAACTTGCGGTCGATCGTCGCCGAAAAACGCATTTTTACCGTATGAATGATGCATTTGGCAGTCTGGCCCTGGGCATAATGAGTAAAACATCTGGGCTCATTACCTTCAGCCTAGGCACATGGGTAATACACACACTGGTGAGCCCTTGGTCATTGAACACTTGGGATGGCAGTAATCCGTGGGTCTATGTGGCCATGTTTGTGCTTTTTGATTTTGTGTATTATTGGTCACACCGCTTTCGCCATGAGATCAACTTTCTCTGGGCTGGCCACTCCATTCATCACTCTAGTGAAGACTACAATCTCACCACAGCGTTGCGCCAAACCAGCTCTTCACTCTTTGTTTGGATATTTGCGGTGCCGGCCTTCTTGCTGGGCGCACCACTGGAAACCTGGCTAGTCTGTGGCGCTTGGAACCTGATCTACCAATTTTGGGTACACACCCGCCACATTAACAAGTTGGGCCCCATAGAGTGGGTAATGGTCACGCCCTCTCACCACCGGGTGCATCACGCCCAGAACGCCCGTTACATCGACAAAAACCATGGCGGCGTATTTATTATCTGGGATCGCCTATTTGGCACTTTCGCGGAAGAAGTGGACGAGGAAGAAATAATTTACGGCGTACGCCGACCGCTACACAGCCTAAATCCAATTGTCGCCAACCTGCAGGTATGGCGCTCTTTAGCTTCAGACGCATGGCACACAAAGAGTTGGCAAGACAAGCTGCGCATCTGGTTTATGCCCACAGGCTGGCGACCAGAAGACCTGACAATTTCAAAACCCATGGCTAAAGCCGACCTGTCAAAGTTTGAGAAGTTTGACCCAAAGTACGGAAGTGCTCAAGGAAAGCACGCTTTCATGTTACTGGTGATATCAGGCCTCACGGGTACTATTTTTCTTTTGGAAAATAACCAGCTGACCATTGCCTGGAACGTTCTTGCCTGGTGTTTCTTGAGCGCCCCCTTAATTGTGGGTGCGATGCTGCTGCAAGGCCAGAGTATTAAAAGTGAAGGCATTCGCCTACTGGCCAGCTGGCCAGCCTTTCTTGTTTTGCAAATTCACTTAGATGATTTAAGCCGCGGGGTATTAGGTGCGGGCTTATGTCTTACTAGCCTTGCATGGCTGTTTTTCCATTTTAATAAACCGCAAACGGCTTTGGGCGAAGCGTCCTAAGCCGCCGCGGAGTCAAATGAAATTGGTCGTTTGCTCTAGGGGAAACTTAGATATATCTGGCACTCTGGCGTCTGTTTTTGGGTAACCTGTTACCAAGAGCAAAAATGGTCGCTCACTGTCCGGACGCCCCAGTATTTTGTTCAAAAACTTCATTGGGCTTGGCGTGTGAGTGAGCGTGGCCACCCCCGCTAAGTGCAGTGCCGCGATCAAAAAGCCCGTCGCGATGCCCACAGACTCACTGGTGTAATAATTTTTCTGTTTATGGCCCTCATCATCAAAACTGAATTTTTTGCTGAAAATAGCAATTAGGTAAGGCGCCGTTTCTAAAAATGGCTTTTCAGCATCAGTGCCGAGCGGTGCCAAAGCATCCAACCACTCCTCAGAGGCGCGACGATCATAGAATTCTCGCTCCTCCTGCTCCGCGGCCAAACGAATTTCTTTTTTAATCGTTGGACTCTCTACCACAACAAAATGCCAAGGCTGCATATTTGCACCGCTGGGAGCCGTGCCCGCGACGCGTAAAGCTTCCTCAATAACCTGGCGAGGAAACTTTTCATCACTGAAATCACGCACTGAACGGCGAGTTTTTATCGCATTGTGAAACTGGCTCGCCGACTTTATCATTGCCTCGGGGGCCTGAGTATTAAAACTCAATGGAATATCATCGATCTTTGAATCTGTCATTTTCATTCTCATTATCGTCGGCGTGTTATCACTCGGGCAAAGCCAGAAAAAATTCCACTTTTTGCGCAAGCCAGCGACGGGTTTCGCCTTCTAGCTCATGCGAAAATCGCTTTGCAATGCGCTCGTGATAGTGTTTTAACCAATTTTTTTCGCCAGTGCTTAACATTGACACCTCTACTAAGCCTGGGTCTAGCGGTACTTCAGTGATCGTTTCAAATTCAAGAAAACCCTCCTGGGAAGCTTCTTTTACAATCACCAAATTTTCTATACGAATACCAAATTCTCCCTCTAGGTAATAACCGGGTTCATTCGACATAATCATACCAGGCCTTAAGGCTTCGGCAATTGGGCGCTTACTAATTGAAGTTGGCCCTTCGTGTACGCTTAAGTAACTGCCTACTCCATGCCCTGTTCCATGGGCGTAATCGAGCCCTTCCTGCCACAGATATTGGCGAGCAAAAGCGTCAAGTTGCGCGCCCGTGGTGCCCTTCGGAAAACGGGCCTTGGCCAGCGCAATGTGACCTTTCAATACCAGAGTAAAACATTTCTTTTGAAAGTCTGTAGCCTCGCCGAGAGAGAGTGTACGAGTAATATCGGTAGTGCCGCCTTTATACTGGCCGCCGGAGTCCAATAGAAACATGTTACTGTTATTAATTACTCGATTACTTTCGGCCGTCACACTGTAATGTGCGAGTGCCGCATTGGGGCCACTGGCCGAAATTGGCGTGAAGCTAATGCAGTCAAAGGCTGTAGAGGCCTGGCGAAACTCAGTGACTTTCTCAACTACGTCCAGTTCCGTAACCTGAAATTGAGGCACAGAACTTTCGATCCAAGCCAGAAATTTAATCATCGCAATACCGTCTATGTGCTGTGCATTGCGGGCACCCTCAAGCTCTACGTCGTTCTTACACGCCTTACTGACTTCCAGTACATTAGTAGGTGCGACGCCCACTAACGCCGCGAGAATTTTGTTAATGTGCCACGGCGTACGCGCCGGGTTTATAGCCACTGGCCCACTGAAGCTCTGCCGGCTTAGGAAACTCTCAAGATCGTCGGGTTTTACCAGTGTAATACCCTCGTCTAACTGCTGGCGCTGCGCCTCTGATATTCGCGATTCGTCAAGGAACCAATAGACATCGCCCGAAGCCTCTACTAGCGCATAACTCAAGCAAACAGGGGTGGCAGGCAAGTCTTTACCACGAATATTGAGCAGCCAAGCCAACTCTTCCGGCGCGGTGAGCATATAGGCACTAAGGCCACTCTCTTTAAGCGTTTCGCTCAAAGAGAGACGCTTTTCAACGCTGCTCACACCCGCGTAATGCAAAGCGTAAATTTCCACGGCTTCTCGCTCAGGCGCGGGCCGATCTTTCCACAGCTCATCAACTGGGTTGAACTCAAGTTCTACCAAAGAGGCTTCAACTCCGGCTAGAGCCTCTCTGAGCGCTGCCACTTCAGCACCTGTGTGCAACTTAGGGTCTAGGGCAATGTTCTGGTCAGCCTCTAGCTGGCTTTTGAGCCAATCGGGCACGGCGCCAGGCACTAAGGACTCTACCGTGAACCGCTCGGGGTCTACTTGTTGATGGGCTTGAACCGTATATCGACCGTCAACAAACACTGCGGCGCTATCTTGCAGCACAACCGCCTGCCCCACAGAACCACTGAAGCCCGTAGCCCAGTGCAGCCGTCGCGCCGAGGGTGGCGTGTATTCGTTCTGAAATTCATCGGAACTGTAAATAACGATACCGGCCAGTCCCTGCTCTTTAAGCCACGCCTGTAATTGGTCAACATTGTGCATAAGGATATCTCGTTATTAATGTGCTTAATGCCAGCCAACCGCGCTTAGCCTAAGAGTCATGACTTAGACCAACGCGACTTACCGACATGGTATAGTAGACATTCTCAAGGTCTTGACCACATTACGCAACACCAACAAACATTCATTGTGATATTCAACCAATGCCGTTCTAGTCGCACGGTAATCTTGATGAGCTATTGCCTTACACAAAACCAGAATGTACTGATCTGGCCTTTTCGCGCACCCGGCCTCTACCTTGCGAATGTAATACAGTCGGTCGTTAATATTGCCAATGCGCGCAATGAGCTCTTGGTTGCCGGAAAGCAAGGCCAAATTCAGGAACATTTTGCTGCTTAGACTGGCGAGCATCTCAGGCGATTGGCGAGCGGTAGTCGACAACACTTGAAGATAAGGGCGTGCGGGTTCGTTAACGGCATTATTTCGCACGCTTAAGTCGTTGTCCGCTAAATCAATTGCCCAATTTAATAGAGCAAAGTTAAGCTCGTAGAGTTCTCGAACAGAACCTTCTAGAATTGGCTTGGTGAAAAAGCCAACTCGCGGCACAAGCTCTAACAAATCTTCAGCCACCAAACGATTGAGGCATTCACGCACAGGCGTTGCGCTCACCTCTAAACTTTCAGCCAGAGTTTCAATATTCAAACGCTCGCCAGGTTCATAGACACTGTGAATTATTTTTTGTTTTAATATCTCGTAAACACTGCCCACAAATGTTTCACCTGACTCACGACTTGTTAAACCGTTCATATACTCGCCTCCTTGCGATTGAACTACGAATTAGTATTCTGCACCTACTAATTCGCAGCAGAAAATAAATCCCTCATATTCGAAACAAAAAAAAGGCCGCCTGCAAATGCAAGGCGGCCGAACCGGACGGAAAATCAGTAAATACTTACAATAAAAGGCGGCGTATATCACCTATAGCGGACACAAGGAAGGTCATGAAATTACCTGCGTCGGCACCATTAATCGCGCGATGATCGTATGACAAGCACAGTGGCAACATGTTGCGGGGCTGGAACTCTTGGCCGTCCCACTTAGGTTTAATGTCGGCTTTAGACACACCCAAAATTGCAACTTCAGGAGCATTCACAATGGGTGTGAAGCCTGTTCCACCCATTGCTCCCAGGCTAGAAATACTAAAACATCCGCCCTGCATGTCCATAGGCATTAACTTGCCATCGCGGGCTTTTTTCGCCATTGCATTTGACTCTTCAGCCAATTCCCACAAGCCTTTTTTGTCCACATCGCGAATTACCGGAACCATAAGTCCCGCTGAAGTCGCCACGGCTATACCGATGTTTACATAGTCTTTTTTAACGATATGTTCACCGTCACTGTGCATTGAGACATTAAACGCTGGCTCGTAACGCAATGCCGCGGCACAGGCTTTCAATAAAAAAGGCAGTGGGGTTAATTTAACACCACGTTTTTCCGCTTCGGCTTTCATGCCTTTGCGGAAAGCTTCAAGCTCAGTAATATCAGCGTCGTCAAATTGTGTGACGTGAGGTACGTTAAGCCAATTGCGTGACATATTGTTAGCGGTAATCTTTTGAATCTTGGTCATTTTGACCAATTCAACATCGCCAAACTTCGAAAAATCAAGGGCTGGAATTGGCGGAATGCCACTACCGCCAGTGACTTTCCCACTAGTGGCGACGTCAACGGCCTTGGTGACATAAGCGCGAATATCGTCTTTGGTTAAACGCCCGCGCGGGCCGCCGCCTTTTACCTTACTCAGGTCTACGCCCATCTGTCGTGCAAGCTTGCGCACTGCGGGGCCAGCGTATGCACCGTCATCAGGTTCAGCTGTAGATTCATCGCTAGACGCCGCTTTTGCCGCAAGAGCGGCAGGTGCCGCAGCCTTGGGCTGATGCGTCGCCGCTGGAGTTTCTGCCTGCACCACCGGAGCACTGTTTTCCGGTGCCGGGGCGCTGCTCTCTACCAAAAGTACTGCAATAGCTGAACCGCTGGCGACCTTATCTCCCTCTTTGATGCTCAAGCTTAAAACTTTGCCACCGCTTGGGGCTGGAATTTCAATGGAAGCTTTGTCAGTTTCCAGGACGATCAGCGAATCACCCTCACTGACGGTATCGCCAACGGCGACACACACTTCAATAACATCGACGTCTTCGTCTGTGCCAACATCCGGCACTGAAACCGTCTGCTCAGCAGAGACTGCCGCGGCAGACTCACTGACTACGGGCGCCGCCGCAATAGGCGCGTCTTCGACTGGCTGGGGAATGTCTGCTACAGGCGCCGCCTGTTCAGCGGCCTCTATTTCCAGCTCAACCAGTGCAGAGCCTTCCGAGATAGAATCGCCCTCATTTACTTTCACCGACACAATAGTGCCTGCGTGAGTGCTGGGAATTTCCATGGAGGCTTTGTCTGTCTCTAACACCACAAGCGACTGCTCTACTTCTACAATATCGCCCGGCGCTACACACACCTCAATAACATCAACAGCATCTGTGCCGCCGAGATCGGGAACCGTGATCACTTGAATTGTCACTGTCACTCCTTGCTAATTTTTATTAAATACCCAGCTGAACAATATCAGGGGCAAAAAACAGGGGCCAAAATGATCTGGCCCCGGCGCATTGTCTTAACAGCTCATCGGATCTAATTTTTCCGGATCAACGCCCAGCTGTTTCATTGCTTTGCTAACCACTTTCGCCTCGAGTTGCCCCTCATCGCTCAAAGCTTTCAACGCGGCAATGACTACGTAGTTGCAATCCACCTCAAAGAAACGACGCAGATTTGCACGAGTATCACTGCGGCCATAACCTTCAGTGCCTAAAACACTAAAACGGTTAGGAATGAATGCTCGCAGCTGATCTGCGTAGGTTTTTAGATAATCGGTGGCCGCAATCACGGGGCCATTTTCACCGTTCAACTGCTGAGTAATGTATGGCACTCGAGGTTCAGATTCTGGGTGCATCATATTCCAACGCTGTGCCCGCTGGCCGTCACGAGTCAGTTCATTGATACTGGTGAGGCTCCAAACATTCGATTCAACACCAAAGTCTTCTCGCAGCACTACCGCCGCCGCTCTAACTTCACGCAAAATTGAACCGGCGCCCATCAACTGCACCAGTAATTTAGGCTTCTTCTTTTTAGTCGCCTCAAGTTGATACATACCTTTGATAATGCCCTCTTCTGCATTAACGGGCATATCGGGATGAACGTAGTTCTCATTCATTGTTGTGATGTAGTAGAAGCAATTTTCTTTTTCGGTAAACATTCTATGCATACCGTTTTGGATAATTACCGCCAGCTCAAAACCGTAAGTGGGGTCGTAAGTGCGACAGTTTGGAATGGTATTCGCCATCACGTGACTGTGACCATCCTGATGCTGTAAGCCTTCGCCATTAAGCGTGGTACGACCGGCGGTTGCACCAATCAAAAAACCACGCGCCTGACTATCACCCGCGGCCCAGGCTAAATCGCCAATGCGCTGAAAACCAAACATAGAGTAGAAAATATAAAAAGGAATCATCGGGCAATCGTTGTTGGCATAAGAAGTTGCGCAAGCAATCCAACCCGACATTGCGCCCGCTTCGTTAATGCCCTCTTCGAGAATCTGACCCTTCTTATCTTCTTTGTAATACATTATTTGATCGGCATCATGGGGCGTATACTTCTGCCCGGCCGAAGAGTAAATACCCAGTTGGCGGAACATGCCTTCCATGCCAAATGTACGCGCCTCATCAGGCACGATGGGCACAATTCGCTCACCAATATTTTTGTCTTTAACGAGCGATGACAATATACGTACGAACGACATTGTGGTTGATATTTCGCGCTCGCCACTGCTCTTGAGCTGGCCTTTAAAGGTCTCAAGTGCAGGTACTTTCATGGCTTCAAACTCACCATCTCTCGACGGCAGATAGCCGCTCAATGCGCTGCGGCGTTTTTGCATGTACACCATTTCAGGACTGTCGGGCGCTGGACGATAGTAAGGCACACTTTTCAGCTCATCGTCACTGATGGGGATGCCAAAGCGATCGCGGAAGCTCTTTAGATCTTCCAAATCGAGTTTTTTCACGGAGTGAGAAATGTTCGCGGCTTCGCCGTCGCCCATTCCGTAACCTTTAACGGTTTGCGCCAGAATCACGGTCGGGTGACCAGTGCTGTTGCTCGCTTCCGCGTAAGCCGCGTATACCTTAAAGGGGTCGTGACCGCCGCGGTTAAGATACATAATATCTTCGTCAGACAGGTCTTTAACCAATTCAAGCAGCTCTGGATATTTGCCAAAGAAATGCTTGCGGGTGTATGCACCACCGTTGGCTTTATAGTTTTGCAACTCGCCGTCACACACTTCGTCCATGCGTTTTTGCAATAGGCCTGTGGTGTCTTTTTCGAGCAGTGCGTCCCAGTGACGACCCCAAACAACCTTAATAACATTCCAGCCTGCGCCACGAAACACGCCTTCCAGTTCTTGAATGATTTTACCGTTGCCTCGCACAGGACCATCAAGGCGCTGGAGGTTACAGTTAATCACAAAAATCAGATTTTCTAGATGCTCACGACCCGCCAGTGAAATTGCGCCCAAGGCTTCTGGTTCATCACACTCGCCATCACCTAGAAACGCCCACACTTTACGGTCACCACGTGGCGCTAAACCGCGGGCAGACAAGTAACGCATAATGTGCGCTTGATAAATGGCTTGGATGGGGCCGAGGCCCATAGAAACCGTGGGGAACTGCCAGTAATCGGGCATTAACCAGGGGTGTGGGTATGACGAGAGACCGCCGCCGTCGACTTCACGCCGAAAGCTGTCCAGTTGATCTTCGTTTAATCGCCCTTCGAGATAGGAGCGCGCATACATACCGGGTGCGCTGTGCCCTTGGAAGTAGACCAAATCACCTGGGTGATCGCCGTCGGGGCCACGGAAGAAATAGTTGAAACCAATATCGTACAAAGTAGCGGCGGACGAGAAGCTGGAAATATGCCCGCCCAAACCATCGTCGTTGTCATTCGCTCGCATAACCATTGCGAGCGCATTCCAGCGAATTAAAGAGCGGATACGACGCTCCATAAATAAGTCGCCAGGCATGCGTTTTTCAGCGGTGACAGGAATAGTATTGCGGTAAGGAGTCGTAATTGCGGCCGGAAGTTGCACGCCAGCGTCAGTGGCGCGATCGCCAAGTTGTTTCAGTAAAAACGCGGCGCGCTCTTTGCCTTCGTGACGAATAACAGCGTGTAGTGCATCAAGCCATTCGCGGGTTTCGAGGGCATCAATATCCTCTAGCATTCAATTCTCCTCAGTAATTGACCGTTCTGTTGCATCAGTACCAGCTTGGAATACTGGAACTCATTTTGATTGTTCAGTGCATGAGT
>Ga0209081_1000445_pt1 | contig 24860 bp, 18 predicted proteins | sample GOMGulsemesocosm_4_FD_184636 | JGI IMG/M metagenome (GOLD analysis project Ga0209081, IMG submission 184636) | Methane-oxidizing microbial communities from mesocosms in the Gulf of Mexico - GOM15B Gulf of Mexico (SPAdes) (version 2) | ecosystem: Environmental > Aquatic > Marine > Cold seeps... | reverse complement strand
CCTTTAATGCCTATGTACGCCAAGGTGGCAACATTTCGGGTAATGGGTATTTAAAGCCCGGAGCTAAATTTCCACAGGCGCTTAACGACGCACTACCTTTTTTAGGAAGAAAAGACAGCAAAGGCCGTTATCGCCTTTCTTTTTAATAAATAGGGTTTTAGGTTTTAATCAAAACTTTAAGATATTTGATCTTAAACAAAAGAAGTCGAAGATGACGTTATCAATGAACTCCTGAGTAAAATACATAGGCACGTTAATTTATAGAATACAACGTATAGGTTGTATTTTCTCTTTACAACCTATACGTTGTAACCTATATTTACAAGGTATAAGTTGTTTTCATTGAAAATGAGAGAGTCTGATATGAACTATGTTGTTAACACTCCAGCACAACTAAAGCCTATTCTAGTGGGATACCGAAAATCAAACGGTATGTCGCAAAAAGACATGGCTGAAAAATTAAATGTATCACAGCAAGCTTACCAAGCGCTTGAATCAAATCCCCAAGCAGCCACGCTTGATAGGTTAATGAAAGTTTTAAACTTATTAGGTGTAAAACTTTTCCTATCAGACGGTGAACTGCAATCCTCAAGAGAGAATAAAAACAATCATAAAGTCAACGGAGAAGCTGTTCGTGTAATAGTTACACCTCAAAATCGCCCTACTATTATTCAAGAAACAACCCAAAATTCGCCTTCTAGCCAAATAACCAAAAAACCAAAGAAGGATAGTTGGTAATGGCCAAAAGAAAAGTTACTCATTTGAATATATGGATGAATGGCGTTCTTGTTGGCAAATGGAGGATAAATTCAGGTGTTGAAGAATTAACTTATGCACAAAGTTGGCTGGATAATGATCGAGGAAGACCTTTATCCTTATCTCTTCCATTTACACCTGGTAATCAAAAGATCCGAGGAGATGAAGTAAAATTTTATTTTGATAATCTTTTACCAGACAGTGAGGGTATTCGAAATAGGTTAGCAGTTAAATTTGGTACAGGCAGCACATCCCCTTTTGATTTATTAGTTGAACTAGGCAGAGATTGTGTAGGGGCAATTCAATTGCTTAAACCCGATGAAGAACCAACCGGTATTCAGCAAATTTTGTCAAAGCCTGTTAATGAAGCCGAAATAGCGGAGATTTTGCGCAATGCTGTATTGTCAGATGGATTGCTTAATAAAGATGAAGATAACTTTAGAATTTCATTAGCTGGTGCTCAAGAAAAAACAGCCTTACTTTGGCATGATGAACAATGGTGCGTGCCATTAGGTGCTACCCCAACAACACATATTTTTAAATTGCCTTTAGGCTTAGCTGGAAATATCAGCGCAAACTTAAACTCTGTTGAAAACGAGTGGTTATGTTCAAAAATTCTAGATGGATTCGGTATTCCTATTGCCCATTGCGATTTAGGAAAATTTGAAGATCAAAAAGTGTTAATTGTTGAACGATTTGATCGTACATATTCAGATGACAAAACTTGGATTATTAGATTACCACAAGAAGATTTTTGTCAAACGAGTGCCATTTCACCTTTACAGAAATATCAAAGTGATGGTGGTTTAAGTATTAGTGATATTATGAAAATACTTGATGGTTCCAGTGAACCCATAAGAGATAAGCATACATTTTTTGCTGTACAAGTTATCTTTTGGTTACTCTTTGCTACGGATGGTCATGCTAAAAACTTTAGTATCAAACATACCTCACGTGACACCTATGAAATGACTCCTATTTATGATGTTTTGTCTTTTTTCCCTATTTTAGGGCCAAAACAAGATCAAATTGCAAGAAGGAAAGCTAAACTCGCGATGGCAATACGTGGAAGCAAGAATTATTATGAAATAGGCAAGGTAATGAAACGTCACTTTATTACACAAGCGACTAGTGTTGGGATCACTAAAGAAGAAGCAATACAGTTAATTGATGCCATTGTGGAAGCTACACCTGTTGTTATTAAGCATGTTTATACCTTATTGCCAGAAGGCTTTAACAAATCGCTAGCGGATTCTATTCTGCAAGGAGTACATAAACAAGCCATGAAGTTAGCAAGAATGCCAACAGAAATGTTATAGATTTTATAGCCTAACTAATACAGCACTGAGCTGGAAATAAATTTGTTATAACGGCGTTAGGTCTAATTAATTGATATTGATTATGGTAGCTGTATAATTATTAATAAATACAAAGCATTGATAAATGCTTACAATCTAAAACAAAATTAAACGATAATAACTATAAATATAACTAGGATTCCAATGCGTAACATATACTACATCTTTTTAATTCTTCTTTTAACTGCGTGTAACTCTGATGATAAAAAAGATCCAGCACCAATACCTGAAGAACCGGTAAATAGCTTAGATATAACACTCAACGATCTTATTGAAACCAATGGATTAACAGGTAATCATTTTACTGGGCGTGATATTCCAGACGTAAATAGTAATATTGTACAGTTAGGCAAACATTTATTTTTCTCTAAATCTTTAGGTGGTGATAGAGATTCAGCCTGTGTTTCATGTCATCATCCAATGCTTGGTGGAGGCGATAATTTAAGTTTGCCGATTGGCGTTGAAGCTGAATTAGCTGACTTGTTAGGTGAAGGGAGATTTCATGACGTCAACTCACCAAGCTATGATGGTGGACCTACGGTGCCAAGAAATGCACCAACAACATTTAATATTGGCGGATGGGATCAAGTTATTTTTCATGATGGCCGTTTAGAGAGCATGGGAAAAACGGCAGGTAAAAATGGTAATGATGGCCTTGGTATAAGAACACCAGATAGTAGTTTTGGTATAGCAGATCCTAACGCTGGTAGCACGTTAACCCATGCACAAGCCCGTTTTCCCGTTACATCAAATGAAGAAATGAAAGGGTTCAACCACCTTGCTAAAAGTAATCAACAAATAAGAGATTATTTAGCTGAACGTGTAGGTGGCTACGGTGAAGCAGAGACAGAATTAAACGACCATTCTTTTTGGTTAGACAAATTCAAAGAAGCTTTTCATCAACCTAACGCAAGCGCAGAGCAGCTTATCACTGAGCAGAATATTTCGTTTGCGATTGGGCAGTATGAATTGTCTCAAGTGTTTATTAATACCCCATGGTTAGCTTATGTTGAAGGAGATACTTCAGCATTAACTGACTCAGCTAAGCGTGGTGCAATTCTTTTTTATCAAGATAAAGATCAAGGCGGAGCAGATTGTGTTTCTTGCCATTCTGGAGACTTTTTTACCGATGAAAAGTTTCATAACATCGCCACACCACAAATAGGTCACGGTAAAGGCGATGGCGATTCAGGTCATGAAGACTTTGGTCGCTTTAGAGAAACAAAACTAGACAGTGATAAATTCGCTTTTAGAACACCTACCTTATTAAATGTTGCTCAAACTGGGCCATGGATGCACGCAGGTGCTTTTGATGAACTAATAGATGCTGTTAAGCATTCTGTTCATGCGAGCCAATCAATAGCGTTGTACCACAACATAACACTTAAACAACAAGGCATTCAAAACTTAGAAATGGTTCCTGCTTTTGCTCAAAAAGCCATTGATAGTGAAAACTTTGAAGGTGGAACGTTGGATTTTGATGAGCAAAACATTGATGACTTAGTTGAGTTTCTCAATGCCCTATCTGACCCTTGTGTAACAGATAGAGAATGTATGATGCCATGGATGTTGGCTGACGATGAAAGCCAAGATCCTAATGGTGACCAAATTATCGCCATTGACCAACATGGTGAAGTGCTTTAATTAACTAAAGAGTATCTATTCAACTACTGTCATCCTCAATTAAAATACCACGAGGATGACGGTAGCAATGTACTACTATGGCTGAGTAAAATACACACCACATCCTTTATAAGTTTCAGACATATTCCCAATATTTTTCAATTTAGCACTTTAGTTTTTAATATTTATTTCTAAATTTTTCTGCCATAACATCAAGTTTGAACATAATATCCCTCGACTTGGCTTGCTGATGAGCATCTGGCGATAATATTGTCATTAACAAAAAACAATTTTCATTTAGTGCACCTTGGCAATAAACTAGATGAATGTCACTTGTTCGATGAAATAGAATTTTTGTTAGAGACAATGGTTTATCTTCATTGCCTAAATGAATATGTTGAATCTGTTCAGCTAATACAATTGGCAAATTATTAGGATGGTCATATGGTACATCACGCCCAAAATGATCTGGTGCGTTACCTGTAAGTTTATAACTCTTGAAATCATTAACTAACGAATCTAATTCTTCATTAGTTAATATATGACGAATAATACTACTTTTAAATAGGCGTATCACTCTACAAAATCACCCAACTCATCTTCTGATGCAACAAGCAACCGCTCAGTAGCATGCACTGCAATTTGAGTCAGTCGCGTATGTGAAGGCCTAAAACGAGATGTTTTAGAATGTAACTCAATAAGCGCTACCATTTGCTCATACAGCTCAGCACTAACCATATAACCCGCAGTTTTATTATTAGATAACACGGCAACAGGTTCATCCATGAAATAATCGCACGGCTTTTTCCTCAATTCCGTTACTGAAACTGTTTTTTCAGCCAATATAGATTGAACTGCCATAAATCACCTTATATTCACATAATTAATAGTGTACTCAATTAAGTACACTATTAATTATACGCGTCGTATTTCTAAAATCAAACAATACGAATAAGTCGTTAATAAACGTTATTGATAATCTGTATTTATTATCAATAACGCCATCAACATAGAGAGGGTCTCCTCATTTATTTAGAGCAACTAAGCCACAATAATTGCGCCTTGATTGAGTCATTTTTAGTCTCAACACGGGCATATTTGGACGATAAACAGCCCCTACTCCCGGGATGTTAATTTGAAGATTGTTTTGCCTCGTTTAATTGTCTCAACAACCTTGATGTCTTTAATATCTTGCGGTGCAACCGTTAATGGATTCTGTGCTAGGATCACCAGATCGGCTAACTTTCCTGCTTGCAACGAACCCTTGCTATTTTCTTCTCTGTACTGATAGGCCGAATTAATTGTAATTGCCTTTAACGCTTGCCATATATTGATTCTTTCATCGGCGCCCAGTACTTGACCGGATCGGGTTTTTCTTTCAACCGCTGTAGTGACGCTAAGCAGGTGATTAATTGGCGTGATAGGGAAATCAGTATGATTAGTAAAGATAATTCCTTTTTCCAGCGAAGTTGCCATTGGGCTTAGGAATTCGGCACGTTTATGACCGAGGTTTTTAATATGAACATCGCCCCAGAAAAACGCATGATTGCTGAAATAGGAAGGAATAAATCCATATTCAGAATAACGATCTAGCTGCTCATGCCGCATAAATTGTGAATGAACCACCACGGTTCGTCGTTCGCTGTTAGCATGCCCCATGACAATATCTGCTTGTTTATGCCCTTCAAGCACCATATCGACTGCGCCATCGCCGTTAGCATGGACATAGGCTTGTACATTGTTTTGATAGGCTTTAAGCAGCACGTCATTGAAAGTTTGTTGATTAACTGTGACTGTTCCATGATTATGGCTATTTAAATAGGGCTCGCTGAAATAAGCAGTTTTACCCTGTGGAGAGCCATCTAAACCTATTTTTATTCCGCCAAATTTCAGATGGTTGCTGTAGCTATTGGCGAAGTTGTAGCTATCAAAAATGCTGGTGTCACCACCTGTACCCACCAAGACGGAGAGATCGATATAGAGTTTTTTTGAATATGCTGCGGCCTGCAATAAGGAGATCAACCCTTTATCGCTAAAACCGTCTTGCGCAGTCGTAATACCCTGGCTGGCATAAAGTTGTTGAGCGGCTTTTATGTTCCTGTTCAACAAGTCTGCAATCGCCGGTCGAGGCAAAGATAACAACGCTTTGGAATGCGACTTCTCTAACAGTAATCCACTAGGATTGTTGCTGCGTGGCATTCTGACAATACTGCCGCCTTCGGGAGCCACCGACTGCTCCGTAATATTTAGCAGTTCTAATCCCTTAGAGTTAACTACCCCCATATGCATGGAAACATGGTTTATAAAAACCGGGGTGTTTGGAAACATTTGATCGAGATCTAATTTATTTAAGTGCCTGTTCTCATCCAACAAATCAGGATCATAACCGTACCCGATTATCCACTGGCCTTTTTTAATCCCTTTCGCTTTAATGTGCTGCTGTAGCTTGCCGCGAATATCAGAAATATTCGTGACATCGCCAAAAGGGGGGCTCAATAAGCTGACCCAGTCTGACATAAAAATAGCCGTAGAAAAGTGGCTATGAGGGTCAATAAAACCCGGCATTAGCGTTTTGCCAGCCAGATCAACAATGCTGGTATTTTCCCCCTGATATTTAAGTAATGTCTCTTTATCTCCTAGCGCATAAATAAGGCCATCTTTAATCGCAATAGCTTCGACTTTTCGTTGGTTGTCTACCATCGTTATGATGTTGCCATTAATATAGAGTGAATCTACGGCTACCAAGGGTTCAATATCGCGTGATTGACAGCCGCTAAGCATAATGAACAAGCCGGCAACCAATAAAGATGTTTTCATCTAGCCCCTCTCATATTAGGATTAATTTTCGCTTATTTTTCTGTTCGCTATTTGGCTTCTATATTTCAGGTTGCTTTAAGTTACTGATTAACCGAAACCTAAATACGGACACGAATAATAACACGAACACTAGCTCGCATTAAGAGTTAGTATATTAATAGTCTTTGATAAAAGTCAAGAACAAGCGGATATCCCCTTCACTCTGAACGCGAAGCCGTTTCCTCTGAGCGCGAAGCCGTTTCCTCTGAGCGCGAAGCAGTCGAAGAGTCGAAGAGTTCACTCCCGTTCGTACTTCCTTCGACCCTTCGACAAGCTCAGGGCAAGCGGCTCAGGATAAACGGAGTCGTGAGGATCGAACAGTCGAAGTACAAGCTTATACCCGCTCACCCTGAGCGCGAAGCAGTCGAAGGGCGACAAGCTCAGGACAAACGGAATGGTGTAAGGAAAACAGGATAACCCAGACAAACAGAGTGGTGTAAGACAAACAGATATCCCCGCTCACCCTGAGCGTATCCGTTCATCCTGAGCGCGGAGCAGTCGAAGGAAGCAGTTGAAGAGTTCACTGCCGTTCGTGCTGAGCGTGAGGAACGAACAGTCGAAGTACAAGCTTATACCCGTTCACCCTGAGCGTATCCGTTCATCCTGAGCGTGGAGCAGTCGAAGGGAGCAGTCGAAAGGCGACAGGCTCAGGACAAACGGGGTAATACAATACAAACGGGGTACGTTTATTAAATATATGCTTCAATACAATATCGCACTTCATTTATATAATATCTTACAACTTTCTCCGCCAACAATTTAGAGGGGGTGTCCGAGTTAATTGAGGTGTCACGTTCTGCTATTTAAACAGATAAATATAGCTAGTTATTTAATTGGCTTTATAACCATGGGTTGAGAATGTCCAACTTCATATGTTTGAAGTCTTTAACATTTCTGGTGACTAACGTCATGCCATGCACTTTAGCCGTGGCGCCAATCATTGCGTCTCGTTCAGATTTTGGATCTGGAACATGTAACTTTGCACACTGTATGGCAATACTTGTATCAAGCGGTAAAACTCTATCAGAAAATGCTTTTAGCACATGAGTGTTTAACCAGGTTCTTAAAATAGCAGCTTGTTGAGGATCTTTGCGTTCTTTTAGAAGAATACCCATCTCTATTTCTAAAATTGAGATAGAGGAGATAAACAAACAGCCTACTGACTTTTTTTTTGCCCATGCTATAACATTTTTATCAGCTTTATTAATAGACACTTTTCTTAATTCTGAAACAACATTGGTATCTAATAAAAACACTAATCAAACTCTACTGCTTTAATTGATGATCCACTTAGCTTTGATGGCTCAAATTCAACGATATCGCTCTCTGGCATTGCCAATAAATCTACAATATTTTCTGAACTATCGGTTAATTTTTGATACTGCTCTATAGATACCAAAACATGAGACACTTTACCCCGCTCTGTAATTTGAACAGGTGAAAATAACGCAGCTCTTTTAACCGCCGTAGGATCTTGGTTGAATACTCTACTTGAGACTGTTTGAATTGACATTTACTCACCCCCTATTAAACAACAATGTACCTACAATACTACAAGGTGTTTTATAAATCAATTTTAACAAATATTTTACAGCAGTTTAATTCATTAATATGGTTATGTAGTTAACTTTGGAGTTCACACCCGTTCGTGCTTCCTTCGACAGGCTCAGGACAAACGGATTAGTGAGGAACGAACAGTCGAAGTACAAGCTTCTACCCGCTCCTCCTGAGCGCGAAGCCGTCGAAGGGCGACAGGCTCAGGATAAACGGAGTAGCTCCCGTTTCCTCTGAGCGCGAAGCAGTCGAAGAGTCGAAGAAATACGCATTATTTATCATATGCCTCAATATGATAATATCGCACCTCATTCTATAAAGCCTTACAACTTTATCCGTCACCAATTTAGAGTGCTTTCCGAGTTAATTTTCAATTCGATGAAATATATGCCGTGAAAAAGGTATAAGGCTGTGACCTTGCTTTGGCGTTTCCTTCATCGAAGAATAGCACCATATGGGTATGATTAATCATAATCGTTATTTAGAAAGCTGCCCTCTTAATTACTAGCGTTAATTAATCTAATTCCATATGCAGGAAAATGTTCATCTTTTGTCAATATCTCCAGTCCTTCCGCTTGAGCCTGTGCTATCAACATTCGGTCAAACGGATCTTTATGATGCAAAGCTAACCGCCCTGCTTGCTGACCATGAAACAAGCTGATAGGCAATGCGCTGAACCCAGCTTGTTCTATTTTTGATTCTATATCGTCTGGGGCTACCAATTTACCCATTTGCTGTTTAATGGACATTTCCCAAACAGTAGCTGCGCTAATATAAATATCATTCTCGGGGTTAGAAATATGTTCTATTGCATTTGTACCTAGTTTCTTATCACCATCAAACCACCAAATTAGTGCGTGTGTATCTAATAGAATTCTTTTCATTACGTACCAAACATATCTGTTATTTCGTCATTAACTTCTTTTGAGTCAAAATCTTCAGAGGCAGTAAACTGCCCCTTAAACTGGCCAAAAGACCTTTGTTTTTGAGGCTTGCAAGGTACCAATCTAACCGTCGGTTTTCCTGATTTTGCAATTATTACTTCTTCTCCCAATACAGCTAATTCAACAAGCTGGGATAATTTGCTTTTTGCCTCATGCATATTTGTTTGCATATAACACCTATATAGCTTAGCTAGACTTAGCTATATATTACTATAAACAATCTGAGAAATACAATACAGCGGTTTGATCCCGTTTGCTCTGAGCGTATCCGTTCATCCTGAGCGCGGAGCAGTCTAAGGGCGACAAGCTCAGGATAAACGGAGTAGCTCCCGTTTCCTCTGAGCGCGAAGCAGTCGAAGAGTCGAATTACAAGCTTCTATCCGTTCGTGCTTCCTTCGACAGGCTTCCTTCGACAGGCTTCCTTCGACAAGCTCAGGACAAACGGATAGCCAAACAAACGGATTAGTGAGGAACGAACAGTCGAAGTACAAGCTTCCTTCGACAAGCTCAGGACAAACGGACGGGAGTACAACAAACGGAATGATACAGGAAAAAACAGTTTGCTCCCGTTTCTTCTGAGCGTATCTGTTCATCCTGAGCGGGGAGCAGTCGAAGGAAGCAGTCGAAGGGATAGGTATTATTAAACATATGCCTCAAGATGATAATATCGCACCAAATCTATAATATATTACAACTTTCTTCGTAACCTATTTAGAGTAGGTGTCCAAGTTAATTCTTAACGAACACAGCTAAACACAATGCAGTTTTGGTTTTAAAAGTAAAGTTCAAGGGGGAAGTGAATTGTGTTTATTACCCCTCAGGTCGTTTTCTATTAAATAAAATTTTAACAAGACAAAAAAAATGGTCACATATAGTGACCATTTTAAAATATAAAATTTACTTAGATTTTATTTAAGCAAATATTTACGTCTTACTAAACCAAAACTGAGCAATAACAACATAAATCCAAATGTACCGCCACTTGAAGAGGTAGTAGTAGTCGTTGTTGTTGTTGTTGTACCTGCAGGTACAGTAGTATCAGAACTTGGTACTAAATTCCCACCACCACCACTAATAACAAAAAATGGTGACTTAATAGTAAACACTTTCAATTGTACCCCTGCACGGGCTGCTTTATTCGCTCTTGGGACAGCGATTACATCATTAATTGTTAACACTGCACGCGCATAATACTTACCCTTAGCAATACTTTCTGGCGGTATCCATACATAATCTACAGTGGTTAATGCATTGGCCGGTAGGCTAAAGTTCTTTTGTAACAATTGGCTGACCAATTCATCTTTATTATTGTATATATCAACGCGAATACTGCCCGTTAAGTTTCCATTATCTAAGTTCTCAAGGGTAAAGCTAAAGGTATTCACTTCTTCTTTGGTATAAACGCTTGGTACAGTAAAGTCTTTGATGGAAATTTTTGAATAACTTACATCAGAGCTTAGCGTAGTAAGTGTATTTGCCCCTGCATCTTTGACTTCTACCTTAATGACATAATTACCACCGTTTACATCTGGAAATACAAGAGTTGCTTGAATTTCTTCAGTAATACCACTGCCAATAACTTGATTCACAGTAACTGTATCTAACTGCGTACCAAAAACATCTTCTAAAGTATATATAGCAGTAAACTGACTTGCTGCTGCGGAAGTATTACTAACCGATACTGACGCTACAGGATCTTCTCCAGGTGTATATTCAACTAAATCAGTTTGTAGGTTTTGCGCGGTACCTAATAGAGCACTTTGATAAGTAATGACAACCTTTCCTTGAGTATACAAAGTGGTTAGTTGATTACTTGGGTCAAAATCAAAAGGAACAACATTAATATTTAGGACTGTACTGTCACTTAAATTGGCAAGCCCATAAGTTAAAACCTGAGCAGGATAATTATTCAATAACCCCTCCAACGGCACAAAACTTGCACCATCATCACTTGATGAAGGTAATGGGTTGCCGTAAGAAAATCCAGGAATGTTTAATGCACCTAGTGCAGTTGGTGCAGCAGTTTGTACGTAAGTAACGGAAACTACATTTGCACCCGCTGGTAAAGAAACTTGAAAGTCTTTGACAGCTAATACAGGTGTTCCTTCGTTTTCACGAATCGGGGTAAAGTCAGCAACCGTGATAAAATCAAAACCGGTCGAATCATCATGTACAACGGTAAAATCACTGGCATCTACTGTTATTTCTTGGACAATATCACAAGGGCCACATGCTCGAGCTGCAACATTATTGGCGCTTTTAGCCATTTTAATTTTCGCTTGTTTTGGAGCTACAGGTTTTGGTTTAGTAACTTTTGCCCAAGGTAAACCGAATAAGTTCACTGATAATCGATGGAAATCGTCAAGCTCACCACTCGTTTTAAACACTTTAAACGCATTACTTAACGCTATTCCTGTTGTGTTGCCTCCAAGTAACTTACTCGTAAAGGCATCATTATAATCACTGATATTACCATCTGCATAACTATATGTAACCACTGAAGCTGCAACAACACCTCCTACTTGAGTATTTAACAAACTGTTCAAAAGCGTGGAACTGGCGTTCCCATCAACTTGGCCAGCTAAACATGCATCTAATACAAATATAGGATTACTGTCAGTGAAAGACGATGTTATATCTGAACTGTTTTTATCAATATCATTTCCTAAGAAATATGAATATGCTCCAGGATTACTTGAATACAAACCATCAATAGTTCCATGAGTCATAAAACGAATTAGATCAAATTCTTGAACATTAGATGCTTCACCTGAAAACAGTGATATAAAGTCTTTCGTCTTAGCTTCATCTTCATCATTTTTCCAAAATAAAAATGGCGAAGCTTTATCAACAGTGACACCTGCAATATCTGTAATCAAAGAGAAATTATTATCTTCTATTTGTTTTTGAAAATCATCAAGCTCACCATCGCGTTCAGCATTCTCAACTTTTACAATTTTTTTGCTCGAAGATGATATACGATTACTTGACTTTAATAATTGATGCAAGGTTTCGATATCAGGTCCCGCTAGTCGACCAAGGAACACATCATCAACATCACCTTCTTTCCAATCTCCGTCGTTATCTAATTCTCGGTAAAATCCGTCTGTATGAAAATATCCATTTATTCCATCAGTACGAAACACACCCGGTATATTACTCGTGTTATACAGAAGTACTGTACTAGTTGTATCGTAGGTTCTATAGTGAGGAATAATTACATCTCCCCCTAAAATAGCAACATAAGCGCCCTGATTACCAATACCACCAGATAACGTTAAAACATCTTTTAGATAATCAGCAATAGCGATTGACGCCTTGTTCACATTATCTTCTTCATTACCACTGTTAACATCCGCGTCATATTCATTAAGACTTAAATTAGTACGCTCTTCACGCCAATTTAATATGTGGTTATCACTGTCTCCGTCGTAGTCACGGTCAAACTTATCGGCAAAATGTACAACCGCTTTTCTATCAGCCGCTATTTTGTATAAAGACTCCCAGAAATTTTCGAATTCAACTCTATCGTTTACGCTTTGTGCATATTGTACAATCAAGGCTTCTCTATTGGTAATGATATGCTTAGTGCCACCTTCTATCGTAACATCACCTAACTCAGTCAAATGCTTACTATTTATGATCTCTTCTTCGGTATTTAAAATAGTAACTTTGGCGTCAACATCGCGCGTTACTGTGGCTTTGTTAAGCATAATACGAAACACAAGTTCTTGAGTACCTGACTTTAATTCAAGATTTGGCACTTTCACGGTTAATTTACCTGAATCACTTATGAGTTGATATTTATCAGCTGCTAATTGGTTATCAGAAATATCCCATGCATTATCTCGAACAAAAACCAATTTATCTTCAGCAAGTTCAACTAAGTTTTCATCAATGGTGAATGTAACTGTTACATCCTCGAATGATTCACTAGTATTATTTTCAATTTGTGCAACAACATCTAATACATCACCGGGAGTTTTCCATAAAGTTGGGTGATTACTCGGGTTCCTATTATCATCAGGATACACATGTAATGCTGCATCGAATTTTTTACCATCACCTAAAGTCATCGCGTAATTAATAATATCGGGTAATGCACGGCCAAAACCATATTGGGTGTTAATTTCTGTGAATCTGTCGTAAGTAAATTCCCAAGTAATACCTGAGGCAACTACCATACCATTACCTAGAGGGTAACTAACAAGGGTCGGTAGTTGATTTAAGCTGTTTCTCATGACAACGGTTGCATTATCAGGAAGCGTAGACTCTACAAAATAATTATGAGACGTATAAGTTCCGTCTAAATCTTTATTTGTCAGCTTTGGATAAGAAGTAAAGTTTGGTGGTTCGGTCAACTCACCAGTTACAATGACATGGTTACCTTTTGTTATGGTATTAAAGTTATCGTATTCATCACCTATTTCAACGTGTCCGGGTAGGTCTGTAGTATTATTTCCACCCGCCCATCCGTTATCAGTTGCAAAAAATAATAAAGTACCACCACTCTTTACATAAGCTTCAAATTCTCCATATTTAGTTGCATAACTATTATAAAAAGCCTGATCTTGATCGTTTACAATTAATACCACCTTATAGTCGAATAAATTAATAGTTGAAATAGCACCAATATCAGCTATCGCATAAGTGTAACCTAACTTATTTAACACTTCTGTATTAGCGTTAGAATCCCACGGTAGAGCTGTTTGAATTAATAATACATCAGCTTTTTCAAGAGCAACAACGGCATCTCTAGCGGCTTTACCTACCTTATTATATGGGGTATTAGTTAAAGTCGGTTGATATCCATCTGGTGGAGTTACAGTATCTTGAGCTGCAAATGTAACAGCGCTATTGGAGAGTAGACATAAGGTAAAGGCATACCTAATGAGAGACTTGATCATTCTAATTTCCTTGAATATGTTAATTGGCTTTTTATTTTTATTTACTGAAAATTCTTTTCAGGTGGTAGATGATACCTTGAGTTTATTTTTAATGCTAATTTTTAATCATGTTTTGTTATTTTTTCATACAAATAGGTTCATCTTCTCATACAGTTATACAGATAAGAACCTAAACTAATATTAAAAAACGGTATAAAAAAACGGCATAAACTATTCTAAGTTCAATGCCGTTTCTTTAGTAAATTAAAAACCAATTAATTCACTTCACCTGCATACTTTCTAGCCCAAGCGCTGTAATTAATTTCTGGTAGCTCACAATCGTCATTTCTAAATTTCCATTGCACCAAATCATCTGCCAGCTTTTCCTCAACATCCCAATTTACTGTACATAAAGGAAATCTTTTTTCATCAGACGATTCAGTGATGGTAAAGCGATAACCAACTTCATCGTATTCATAATAACCTTTTGCAACAACCTCTGTATTTATACTTTCATTTTGCAATTTAAAGCAAGTGGTAGTACAGCCTTCCGCTTCGGTATTGGTTACGTCTAAGGCAGTTAATTCACCATCAGCCATATGCCAGATAGATGCATCAATGGTTTGACAACTTTCTTCATCGGTTGTTACTGCCGCTTTTTTATCATTACAAAAGCCCCAAACGCCTTCGTGATTATTTGATGAAGCAGTTTTCAACTCTTTTACAAGTCCACCAGATTGTTCTTGTTGTTCATTAGATGAGTTATCAGAACATGCAGTTAGTAGCGCCATTGAAGTACAAAAGGCTAGAGTGGTTTTATTTTTCAAAATATCTCCAATTTATTAGTTAAATCATTTATGTTCAAAAGAAAGATTAAAGCCAAATCTTTGATAAATGGCAGACAAAAGAATCTCTAATTTGTCTTTTGTTTTTGTAGTTTTAAATACTTATCGAGCTCGGGTAAGTTTTTTAAAATAAGCTGACCTGCCACAGTAGCACTCATGGTAGTCATTTTAGGCGCTATTGTTAAGAACTTTTTGCCCGTCTCTGTTTTATAAAATGTAACTAAATCTTTAAATTCTTGCTCGGTAAATAGTAATTTGTAGCGATGTGCTAGAAACTCTTGATATTGGCCACTGGCAAACACCACGTTCAACCAAGTATCAACATCAGCTTCTTGATTTTTATAGGCAGGTGTTTGTTCAAAAATTCGGCCTTTTAGTTGTTTTTTATAATTACTAATCAACACTTCTTTGGCAAATAAATCAACAAACTGCAAGCTATAGGCTTTGTTTTCACTTGCTGATGTATTCACACTCCATAAAATTATTAATAGTAGCAATAAAGCTTTCATATTTTCACCTTAAATTAAATAAAAAAAAAGGCCAAATGGCCTTTTTTTAATTTACGTTACTAATCTTATTTAAAAATAAGAATTAGAATTCACGTGATACGTTACCCGTTTGTTCTTCATCGTTAGTACCTAAGATAGTACCTTCAACGTGTCCCATACGAATATCAACATCATCACCAGCAGGTAGAACTTCATTAGCTGCATTAGTAGTTAGTGGATCATTTGCACCAGTAATGTTAGCCATCGCAGGTGTGATCTTAATAAAGTCTACATCAGCACCTTGAGCGAATGAGTTACCCGTTACAACAGCGTTGATTGTTAATACAGTAGCATCAGTATTAAATGATGCAGTAGTACCAGCAAGCATTGGGAAGTCATTTGCATCAATTGCAGTAGTTAAAGCTACTCCGCCTTCTGCATGGTAGAACTCTTCGATAGATACAACACCATCGTTATTACCATTTTGTGCAAGACCATCTGCGAACAATGCACCGTTACCAACATCTTGTTGTAACGCAAGAGTCAATGGAATGGTATCAACAATACGGAAGTGAGTGTTGATCTCAGTAAGGTCCCAACCATCAGTAACATCAGACGCTCCACCAGTAAGGCTTCTCCAACCGTCTTCAGCAGCAACTTCAGCTTCAGTAGCAGTTGTATAGGTAACTGCACCAGCATTATTAGTTAAGCTAATTGGGTTAGTTGCAGTAATTGTTACTGTAAAGTTAGCATCTACACCTGGAGTACCATCTTCATCTAATGCACCAAACGCTACTGTTACACCGAACGGTACAATAGTATCTGTTGCTAAGAACATTGGTAAATCAGCAAGTGCTAAACGGTAATCGTTAGTTGAAGAATTTGCATCTTCTTGTGTATCGATTACGCCGTTATTAGCAGTACCTGATACAGCACCATCATCTAGATAAAGGTTATGGTAATCATCCCAGCTATTTCCACGAGCATCTGATACAGAGCCCCAAGAAAGGATAGCGTGACCTAACACATCACCACCAGCAGTTTCAGCAAAACCGAAAGTACCACCAATAGTTTCAACTTCTGCATTTACGCCATTGAAATCATCGATATTATCAAGAAGATAAGCAGTAGGAGCTACAGCAATAGTTGAGTTACTAAATGCTGAACGTGATGGTAAACCAGCACCTGTCCAAGTTAACACCGTGTTATCAGCATTTGAAGTAGCAGCACTAACATTTAATGTAACATCAACAGCACCAGTTGTAGGGTCAATAATAGTAACTTGACCAGTAGTTGTCGTTACAGGTTCGTTAAATGTAACTACGAACTGTGTAGCATCTAACTCAGCTGTTACAACAAAAGGAGGAATCGCATCGGCAATTACTACTAAAGAGTCAGATAAGGCTTCGTTATCATTAACTGTATCTAAAACCGCACCAGTATAATCAATTACAGCATTATGATCTGAGTTAGCAAGAGCAACAACATCGTTTGTTGTCATTTGGATGATACCGTGTGTTAAGTAACTATGGTAACCATCTTGGTCTGTATCAGCTGCGATATAGTCTTCATTACGAAGGCCATTATTAGCAACAAAGCCAGTTAGTGTTGAAGTTGGAGCAGCACCGCCTAGTAAGAACGAAATTGCAGTACCTGCATTAAGGTCAACATTTTCTGAGAAGGCAACACCAACATCACGACTTATCGCTGACCATGCAGCAAATGCATTCACATCGTATAGGAAGTTAGTAGTTGATGTAACGTGTGGTACTGGAGTTGTAGCATCATTTAACGTATTACCAGCAACAAGAGATTCAAACACATCAATACGGTTATTAAAGTTAGCATCATCATCTTCTGCAACATCAGAAGCAATTAGACGAGGTGTAACATATAAAATTGGAGAACCATCAGAGCCTGAAGTTCCAGCTTCTGATAATTCACCACCGTTTGCATAACCCGCATCAGCAGCAACAGCATTTACATATGCATCACTAAAAGTATCTGCGTAGTTATAGCTGTCTTGAATGATAGTTGTAGGTGCAACTTTATCTTCTAAAACAACAGTAATTGGCGTACCAATAATGTTAAATGCAGCTGTTGGCGTAACTTCAACTTCATCACCATGTTCTGCGCCAGTAACTACTACTTTCCATTTAGAACCAGAAGTAGAAGCTGTACCTGTGTCAGATATAATATCTGTAGCATCATTTAAGTTACCATCAATTACTGCAGTGTCATCAACAATTGTTTGAGCACTAGTAGTATTTTTACGGTTCCAAAGTTCTTGTAATAAGTCTTCAGTTTGATCATGTTGGCCGTTCAAGTTAGAGATAGTAGAAGAACCGCTGTTATCCCAGAAAACGCCAACAGCTTCGATATCATCGTCAGCAGCAATCGTTGTTTTAACACGTTGCTCGCCGTCAATTGAACCTGGATCAGTAACTGGTTGAATGAACGTACATAAACGCGTTCTTACGTATTCAGTTTTAAACTGGGTATCGTTGACTGTATCTGAAGAAACACCCATCTCGCTTGAAGCAGTTGGACCTGTAGAAGTTGGATCCACTTCATCTACAGCTGCAGTAAAGCCAGCTAGAGTCTGAACACCTAGAACAGTAACTGGAGTAGTTGTAGTACCAGTTGCCGCAGCAGTCATCACAGCCGCCATAGCAGCGTTAGCATTAATATCAGCAGCAAGAGTTGCAGCAGTTCCACCACCAGCTATATCAAAACCAATAGTAATACCAGTTGCAGTAAGACCGAACGTTGTAGCACCGGCAGAATCGGTTATAATAACAGTTAAAGAATCACCCGAAACATCAGCAGCAGTGGCAGTATAGACTACACTTGAACTAACATTTAATATCTGTTCATAACTTGAAGCAACAGCAGGAACAGCAGCAGAACCACCAGTAGTTGAACCAGCTACATCAGGAACTAAAGAGTTGGTAGCATCGCCATCTGGATCGTTTTCACCCGTTCCAGCATCACCTGTAACTAAACGGTTAGCAGAAGTATCTTGATATTGGTAACGAGGCATCCAAATAGAGAACTTAGTCATTTCATCAAGCGCTTCGCCTAATGTAACAGTCATTGACAAACCGTCTTCAGCAACAACAGTAGACGCTACTGCAACAACAACTTCACCAGAATCAACATCATCAAAGTCAACTTGCGCTGTAACAATAACGTCATCAACGTTAATTACATCTTGGTCTAATGCTTCGTTAAAACGAATAACTAAACCTTCAGTACCGTCAACACCTTCTGATAACACTTGCCATTTAAAGCCATCGTCGATGTTATCTGTGATAACACTACCAACTGATGAAATATATGGTGCAACGCCGTCACTTGAAGTGATAGCACAAACGTTCATGTCACCGACATTGTTTACAATGCCTTCAGAATTAGTAGAGATTGCAAGTAAAACTGCTTCTGTTGAACCTGTAGCAACATGACTGTAACCTTCTACAGCTAAGTCAAGCTCAGAATCTGAAGGAAGATTTTCAAACGTAAATGAACCATCAGCTGCAGTCATTGCAGTAAATACTGGCACACCATAAGTAACGTTTGCATCTGTAACAGTATTTGTATCATCTATTTCAACAAAGTCTAGTGCAAGTTTTACACCTGCTGGCAATGCAGCACCAGTATCACAATTACGTAATACACCTGTGATAGTTGAAGCATACATAGGTAAAACTGCAGTATCAGCTTGCGCTAAGAAACCATTGAACCATGTGGTTTGTTCGCCAGAAGCGTTTGTATCGCCTGCACCGTCTGCAGAACCGTTATTACCTGAATCAATTTGTATATCTTCAAGTTGAACGTTAACTATTGCATTAGCATAACCATCAGGAGCAGTAATTGTTACTAAGTAACCTGCGTCATCGATATCATCATCATGACCTTCATCAGTGTTAGCACCATCAACACCTGGTAATGGAACATCTGTGAAGTGGTAGTAACCACTAGCATCAGTCATCACTGTTTGACCCGCTAATGAAACAGCAGCATCCATTACTGGTAAGCCGTTTGTATCTAGAACAGTACCTTGTACAGAGCCTGTACCAGCCACTTCTTCAACAGTATTATCAACTGCTTCAACTACTGAATCAGAAGTTGAACTAGAAGTAGATGCATCACCCTCTGAATCACCACATGCTGCTAAGCCGAAACTTAGAACAACAGCGAGTGCTACTTTTGTTTTATAAAATTGAGTTTTATTAACCATTATAGTGTTCCTATCACTTAAATATTATTTGAATACTGCATATGTCGACATATGAGTAAATTTTTGTTCTACGGTTTACAACATTATCATGCTTTACGAATAAAAATTATCTATCATTAAATTTGTTATTAACAAACAATATTTATCGTAGAAACACTCTATTCATAGTTAAAACCTGAAACAAGAGCTTGTTAGAATTCTGCGTAAAACCGAACTTTACGTAATATATATAACACTACGTAAAACAAAAAATCACTTACAACCTAATTGTTTCAAAAAGATATTAACGTGATAAATTTCATTAATCAACACAAAAGTTAATTATTTCTTACATATAGAGGGTAAGATCGTTAAAAATTGATCTATTACGTATTATTAGGATCTGCTCGGGAGGCCAATATGGGTATGGAGATAGACGATAAATGACCATATCGTTTGTTTTTTAACCCCAAAAGACTCTCAATCAGCGCTTTAAAAACACACCTAAGCAACTGATATAAATGCATTTATAATGAACAATCAAATATATGACTGTTATAGATTACAAAAGAATGTTTTTAAGCTGTAGTTTTGTAGAAAATTTCATTCGGGAGTTTGTAATCAATTGTTATCGAATTGTTACCCTACTGTAATGCTCTTTAAAATTAGAGCTGCTTATATAGGTTAGGTATATGTATAGGTTTTGAGTTTATATTAACTGGAATGGTGCGAAACAGTGGAAAATAAAGATTTCACTAAATCGAAACTTTTGCCAACTCACAATATTACGTGCCTATGGATTTTATTGGTTCCAGCCCGAGACATTACTGGAATGACGTTTTGGATTCAGGAGAATGTGCATCCTGCATTCTCTAATAAATCACATCCATGTGACGTCAGCCTAAGAGACAACTGGAATGACGTTTGTTGGTTCTGGCCTAAGACATTACTGGAATGACGTCAAAAATGCTGGAATGACGATTCGGAGCAATTTTGAATTGCTCCGGATTGATTTACATAGGTATGTACTATTATTTAGCTATTCTTCGAATTGTGTAACTATATAAGAAGAACAGTGCGACAAAACCCAATAACATGATTGGTTCTGCAATATTAAAATATTCACCGGCAAGGCCTATTGCTGAAAACGCTACTGCCATAATTGAAATAATAACAAGTGTTTTTTGTGAGCTAAAGCCGATACGTTGAAATATATGGTGTAGGTGATCTCTGTCAGGTTTAAAAGGCGATTTACCCTTTTTATAACGCCTAACAACAATTGCTAACATATCCATCAGCGGTATTGCACATATCCATAATGCGGTAACAGGCCTAAAAGAGGCTTGTTCACCTTGTGTTCCCATCGTTAATAGCCAAATAACACTTAAACCGATAAACATGCTACCGGCGTCACCCATGAATATTTTTTTAGACTCTTTACCGAATAGTTTTTCAAATACCCCTAAGTTAAACATTAAATAAGGAATAGTCGCGGTAGCTAAAATAAGTGGGTAGCTTAAGTAGTCTGTTTGCCCACTCATAATAAATAAAATGGCAATAGAGGTAAAAGTGTTTATGCTAAGGCTACCGATTAATCCATCAATACCATCAATCATATTATAAGCATTGATAACAACAATTATTGCCACATAGGTAAAAAGTATTCCTATTGGGCCAAGGGTCACTTCACCAAAGCTAAATAAGTTACCCAAGTTTGAAATATAACCACCAACACCATATATCATCAGGCTAGCGATAATAATTTGACCAATAATACGAACACGTACGCGTAAATCATATTTATCGTCAAGCGCACCTATAAATACCATCATGGCTGATGCTATTAAATACATACGTAATTCAAGAGTATTAGGTAACCAAAGCGAGCTAGCAACGAGAACCGCTAGAAATATTGAAATTCCACCAACAAGAGGGATATGACCCGAATGCTGTTTTCGTTCACTGGGTTTATCTACTAAACCCATTTCAATAGCAACAGGTTTACAAAATTTGATCGCTAAGAATGCAAAGCAAAAGGAGGTGAATGCTGTAGCTAATATGTACATAATAAGTTCCGTAACGTTCCTGTTAACTCGTCCTAATTTCAGTTAGTGCCTTTTGGCACAGTGTTTTCTTAAAAAAGCAATTTTCCTAATTTATAGGGACTATTTATAATTGTTTTTACTAAGAAAACACACAACTAAACCGAAAGTTCTTAGCTCTTCATTATTTCGGCGAGATTATACTAGAGTTTTTACTTTATTACAGTAATATTACGATATTAAAATAAAAATGAATGTTATCAATTGTTACCCGACTACTTATTGCTTAATTATATGATTCAATTAAGCAATAAGAGCCCTGGCCTACTTTGGGATTTCAATTTTAGTATTGGATAACATTTGGTGATATTCTAAATTGTCATCCGCTTGCTCTGAGCTATTCCGTTTGTCCTTGGCTTGTACTTCGACTCTTCGACTGCTCCCTTCGACTCTTCGACTGCTTCGCGCTCAGGATGAACGGATACGCTCAGAGGATACGGTATCGCGCTCAGAGGAAACGGGAACAAACTGTTTGTATTGTATTACTCCGTTTGTCCTGAGCTTGTCGCCCTTCGACCGCTTCGCGCTCAGGGTGAGCGGGTATAAGCCTGTACTTCGACTGTTCGTTCCTCACGCTCAGCACGAACGGGAGTGGACTCTTCGAATGCTTCGCGCTCAGAGGGAACGGTATCGCGCTCAGGATGAACGGATACGCTCAGGGTGAGCGGAAAAACGCAAGGAAGAAATTGCTATCAATCTTTGAGCTTGTCGCTCACAGTTAAAGCAAAATTTTGCAGACGGCAATACATTTTATTCACAACCACGGCTCTTATTACTTTTTCATCCAGATTTAAATAATCATGAACTATCGCATTTCTCATGCCTATCACTCTTTGCCACTCTAGACTTTCTTCAGATGAAAGTAATTGCAGGTCAGTTAGTTTTTCAAAAACAGAATAAGCATCGCTGGGTAAAACTTTCCCTTGTTTCTTCAACCAGTGCTTTGCTATACCAATACAAGACTCTACTAGTATTTGTAATAAGCGTTCAGCTCCTTTTCGTTCTATTCGCGTCCATGAGCGTTTTTGCAAAATTTGATGAAGACTATCTAAATCTTCTACACTTTCATTAATATGTTCTTGAATGGCATCAACATAGTTATTAAGCATAATACTTCCTGTGGTGTATATGATCTAACTCCCATTTAGACATGATTCGCTGTTCCTCAACCATACGTCGATAATCATCTGAACAAAAGATAGTTACGTTATCTTGCACTATAGTATAAGCCATAGGTAGAGCAGCTTGATTAATATCTATAATTGATAAATCAAAACCAAGTTGCTTTTGCCATTCAAGCGCTAATAGTTCAGGCCTTAAACGACGTTCTACAGGGTCTTTAACATAGTTTTTAAACGCTACTGCCAAATCGTAATCACTATTTTCTTGAGCTTGAGAGCGAGCTCTAGAGCCATATAACCACAATACGTCAACGTCAGCATTAGACGCCGCTAATTTTTTAATTTTTTCTATGTTTTGTTCTTGCTTCATCAACGTTAATACCTTCAATGTTATCGGTCTTTTTAAGCAAAATTAAACGTAAAAACAGCTTTGCTGTGTAAATTATTAGCAATTTAAAAAATACGATATTTAAAAATATCTTATTAAATTACTTAGTTATTAGGTTCTTTATTAGAAAAGTAACGTATTAACACGATTATTACAGACAACAAGCCACCCAGAATAGTGCCCAAAACAACAATTAAAGCACGTTTAGGTTTTGCTTTTTCTTCAGGCACTTGCGCTGGGTCTATCGTTTTTAATACATACTCTGCTTTAACTTTAGTTAACATCATATTCTTTGTTTGTTCTTCTATAAGCTGATAGAAAACGGTTTCCATAGACGCTACGTGAATGTCTTTTAATTGGTCGGTTAAATAATTAATTGAGTCTTGTGCTTCTTTTTGATCTTGCTCTCGCATAAATTCATTTATGTCGCTAATTAACCAGCTTAACCATTGCTGCGCCATTACCGGTGAAAAATACTCAAGCTCTATCGTAATCATCGCTGTACTTTTGTCTTGAGACACGTTCAGTAAGCTAGAAAACTCGACAAATCCCTCCCACAAAGAGGGTTGTGCCTTTTTAGGCGCTTTTACTTTTCGTATCCATTTATTATTGACTTGGTCATATAGTTCTTCATCCAGAATTAAAGTATTCGTGGCCATATCCCATTTTTCACCAGCCATAATAGGAACTAATAAATCATGCTTAGCAATAAAGTTCTGAATAAATGAGCGTGACTTTAAAATTTCTAATGCTAACGCTGTTTTATCACTTGAACCACCACCTAAATTGATTCCTGCCATGCTAGCTAAACCACCAAACTGACCTGCTAAAGCCGACAAACCACCCGAGCCGCCTTCATTTGATACTGGCGCTAATATCGCGGAAGATTTATAAACATTAGGTTGAGAAAGTGCAAAAAAAACAGATGCAACAGCGAAAATAAAACTAATAAGAATGATGGTTAATTTTCCTGCCCAAACAGCGCTCCATAATTCACCTAAGTTGATTTCATCATCATTTGATTGATTTTGTTGCATCTGCGCGAATAGCATTTGCTGCTGTAAAGCAGCATTATTAGCAAAGGTAACATCAGCTGCGTTTACATTATCAGGAGAAACTTGATTTTGTTCATTCGCCTCATGATTTGGGTTGCTTTTTATGCTGTTATCTAGGTTATTTGACACTTAATTTATACACCAATCAAAATCTTACATGAAATATTGAGCAAAGCTTTTGGCTCTATTTTTAGCTCAATAAAAGTTGAGCTATTATAGGAGAGTTGCCTTTATCATGTAAAGAACTCTTCGACCCTTCGTGCTCATAGGAAACAGCAGTGAAGTCTTCGACCCTTCGACTGCTTCGCGATCAGGGTGAACGGGAATATCCGCTTGTCCTGAGCTTGTCGAAGGAAGCTTGTCGCCCTTCGACTCTTCGACTGCTCCGCGCTCAGAGCAAACGGTTTCGCGCTCAGGGTGAACGGATACGCTCAGGGTGAGCGGGTATAAACTTGTACTTCGACTCTTCGACTGCTCCGCGCTCAGAGCAAACGGTTTCGCGCTCAGGATGAGCGGGAATATCCGTTTGTCCTGAGCTTGTCGAAGGAAGCTTGTCTCCCTTCGACTCTTCGACTGCTCCGCGCTCAGAGCAAACGGTTTCGCGCTCAGGGTGAGCGGGTATAAGCCTGTACTTCGACTGTTCGTCCCTCACTAATCCGTTTGTC
>Ga0209081_1000444_pt1 | contig 24886 bp, 20 predicted proteins | sample GOMGulsemesocosm_4_FD_184636 | JGI IMG/M metagenome (GOLD analysis project Ga0209081, IMG submission 184636) | Methane-oxidizing microbial communities from mesocosms in the Gulf of Mexico - GOM15B Gulf of Mexico (SPAdes) (version 2) | ecosystem: Environmental > Aquatic > Marine > Cold seeps... | reverse complement strand
TTAGCCACGTTTGCACTTGTTCATCATCACCATTAAGTACGGCAACTTGTTTATTATTAGTAAGTTTATTATCAATGAAAAGCGCTCGTTTAGCTGCCGCGTAGTTAGCCATAGTGCCGTGATAATCTAAATGATCTCGGCTTAAATTAGTAAATACCGCAATATCGAAAACATCTGCACTAACGCGACCTTGTTCAAGGGCATGCGACGATACTTCCATGGCGATATGACTAATGCTTTGTTCTTGAGCTGCGGAATGAGCAAAACGATAAAAAAGCTGCATTAAATCAGTAGCACTTGGTGTGGTATTTTGTAACTCAGTTAAATCATCTACCATACCTGCACCATTAGTACCGATAATCGCACAGGGTTTATTGCAAAGTGTTAATAGCTGTCCAAGTAAGTGGCTAGTACTGGTTTTACCGTTAGTACCCGTTATACCAATCATGGTCATTTGCTGTTGTGGTGCTTGGTAGTATGCACTTACTATGGCGAATAATTGTTTATTTAATTGATAAAAGCTAATAACCGCAATTTGTTCTTGTGCTATTGAAACAAAACGAATGCTGCCATGTTCATATTTATTTTCACATTCAGCCAAAATTAACTTGGCGCCACTAGCAATAGCTTTATCGATATATTGGCGACCATCTTGCGCTTGGCCAATAATAGCGCAAAAAATATCGCCTTCGGTGATGGTTCGGCTATCGTTAGTTAAATCACCTTGATAATCAGCTAAGTTAATTGTTTCAGGGCAGACAATATTAAAATTATTTAATATATGTGTAATAAATTGTGCTGTAGGCTTATACATCATTTACCCCCACACTAACTATTTTTTTCTGGTTTTTCGATACTCGTACTTTGCTACTCGAAACTAATCTTTTTTGCGTATCTGGCGCGATATTTAATACGCGTAATGTACCTTTCATTACACGAGAAAATACTGGCGCGGCTACTTCCCCACCGTGATATAAGTCACCACCTGGATCATTGATAACAACAACAATCACTACTTTGGGATCAGATATAGGCGCAAAACCAGCGAACAAACCGACATAATCATTACCATAGCCACCAGCGACTGCTTTAAAAGAGGTGCCCGTTTTACCACCAACACGATAACCATCAACTTTCGCTTTTTGCACATGCTCATCAACTACCGTTTCTAACATAGCCATCACTGCTTGCGAGTTTTGCTCAGAAAACACACGTTCACCTGTTGGTTTTTCATCCGTTTTAACAATGCGTAACTCACGTTTAATACCGCCATTTGCTAACGCTGCGTAAAAACGTACTAATTGCATTGGCGTAATCGCTAAACCGTAGCCCCAAGACAAAGTAGCCAATTCAAATTTTGACCAACGCTGTCTATCGTGCATCATCCCTGAGCTTTCACCTATTAAATCTGTACCTGTACTTTCGGCAAAGCCCGCATCAAAAAATTTATCTAATAAGAAGTTTTTTGGTACGGACAAGGCTAATTTGGTAGTACCCATATTTGAGGAAGTTACTAAAATATCTTCAATAGATAATTTTCCACGATTAATAGGGTCATTAACTCGTCTGCCACCTAAGCGCATCCAACCTGGGCTAGTATTAATAATGGTATTGATTTTCGCTGAACCAAACTCTAAGGCACTTAATACGGTAAGTGGCTTCATGGTTGAACCAGGTTCGTAAATATCGGTGATAGCACGGTTTCTAAAACGATGAATAGCCGTGTTGCGACGGTTATTAGGATTATAGGAGGGGCTATTTGCCATCGCTAAAATTTCACCAGTATGAATATCGGCAACAACAACTGAACCAGAAGTTGCTTTGAACGCTTGTACGGCACCTTTTAGTTCTTTATAAGCAATGGCTTGAATACGTTGGTCAATAGTCAAGGTAATATCTTGAGCCTCTTGCGCTTCTTCAACAGATATTATTTCAATTTTTCGGCCTTTCCCATCCTTTCTAAAACGCTTCTTGCCGCCTTTGCCTGTCAACAATTGATCATAAACCCGCTCAACACCTTCAATGCCTTTATCATCAACATTGGTAAAACCAACAATATGCGCGCTAATTTCACCTGCAGGATAGAAGCGTTTTGATTCTTTGCGCAGGCGAATACCTGGGATTTTCAGCTCTCGAATATAGTTTGCCATTGCCGGGGATATTTTACGTTCGAGATAAACAAAGCGTTTACCAGGATTCCGTACTATACGGGTGGTAAGCTTATTCACGTTCTTACCTAAAACATCTGCAAGCGCTTGCCAATGCTTAACCATAGCCAAGGCATTGTTATCCATAATGATTTTAGGATCAGCCCAAACCGTTTCCACTGGTACACTAATCGCAAGCTTATCACCGTTACGATCAACAATAGAGCCACGTTGTACGGTATGAGCAGCAACACGTATAGAACGCATATCACCCTGTTTTTTTAGCATGCCTGGTTCAATAACTTGAATGTAAGCACTACGAGCAAGCAAAGCACCATAAATCAAAACGACAATACCTAACACTACATAATAACGCCATGCGGTGGTGGTTGCTTGCTTGCTGCGATTGCCTGCTTTTTTGTTCATGTTAGCTGTGTACTTTATAGTGATAAATATTTCATACTAATACCAAGGGAAATCATGGCTTGGTATTAGTCTGTTATTCTATGGTGATAATTATTTCTGAAGCGGTATCTGGCCGTTTCATTTTTAGCAATTTTTTTGCTTTACTTTCTATGACGCTATGTTCAGCCAAAGAATTTTGCTCTAACAGTAAATTTCGCCATTCAATATCAAGTTCATCTCGTTTAGTGAATAGTATTTCTAATTCACTGGTAGTTTGTCTGTTTATATGAGTGTAGTAAATCACTGAAAATGCGGATATAACTACCAGCAGCAATAAAATATAACTAGCAAAATACTGTAAAATATCTTGCCAAACATCTATCGCCAAGACTTTTTTTTGTGGCGTTACTTCTCGACTCCCCATCCTTTAATCTTTAATCAACTGCATGAGGTAAACGTTTGGCAATGCGTAAGACAGAGCTACGTGAACGTACATTTTCTTCTACTTCCGTTTTACTCGGCTTCAATTTACGACCAATTAATTGCAGTTTTTTACCTTTATTTAATTCTTCTTCACTAATAGGTAAACCTCGTGGCACCTTTTTTCCTTGTGAATGTTTTCTCATAAACTGTTTTACCAGCCTGTCTTCAAGTGAATGAAAACTGATCACCACTAAACGACCATCCTCTGCTAATACGGTTAATGATGCGGCTAATACTTTTTCAATTTGTTCTAACTCGCTATTAATATAGATACGAATTGCTTGAAAGCTGCGTGTTGCTGGGTGCTTTTTTATTTCTCGTTGCGGCGCGGTAGTTTTTATTAATTTTGCTAGTTGAGCAGTACGAGTAAAAGGCGTTTCTTCTCGGGCATCAACAATGGCATTAGCAATGCGCCAAGCATGTTTCTCTTCGCCAAAGGTTCTTAATACCCAAGTAATATCTTCAACATCAGCAACCGCCAACCATTCTGCCGCCGTTTGCCCACGTGTAGTATCCATACGCATATCTAATGGGCCATCTTTCATAAAACTAAAACCACGTTCAGCTTCATCAAGTTGTGGGGAGGACACACCAAGGTCGAGTAAGATCCCATCGATTTTTTGTGTTAGCTCATGTTGCTCTACAATTTCGGCTAAATGCGCAAAGCCTCGATGTTCGATACAAAAGCGCTCATCCTCTTTGAATTTTTCTGCTGCTTTAATTGCGCTAGGATCGCGGTCGATGGCAATTAATCGACCTTGTTCTGATAATTTTGACAGGATCAAAGACGAATGACCACCACGACCAAAAGTGCAGTCGATATAGCAACCATCTGCATTAATGTCTAAGCCATCAATTGCTTCGGCTAATAAAACAGAAATGTGTGTTTTATCTGATTCCATACTGTTATTTTTACAACCCTATTTTTATAACGATAAGTCTAATAAACGTTCAGTTAATTCAATTTCGCCTGATTGTATTTTACTAATGCCTTGCTGCATTTGTGCTTGCCATGCTGACTCGCTCCAAATTTCAAATTTTTTCAATTGACCGACTAACATGACTGATTTTTCTAACTGTGCATGCTGCCTTAAAGGACCATTGAGCAATAAACGACCATTTTTATCCATGTCGCAATCGGTAGCATTACCTAATAAAACTTGTTGTAGTAAGCGCTCTTGCGGATTCATACTTGATAGATTGCAAAGTTTTAATTCTATTTCTTCCCATTCAGGTAAAGGATAAAGCAATAAACAGGCGTGTTGAATATCAACGGTACAGATCATTTTCCCTTGGCAATCGGCAAATAACTCCTCGCGATACCGCGTAGGTATCGTGATTCTATTTTTGCTATCAAGCGTAATTGCGCTAGCGCCTCGGAACATGTTATTGCTTTGCCTAATGCATCATTAATAATATTTGGGGAACTAAAACGAATCACCAAGATCCACTTCTACCCACTTTTTACCACAATAGAGCATTTTAATGACTAAAGCGAACTTATGTCAAGCGAATAATAGAGAAAAGCAAGGGAGATACACTGGTAATAAAACCAGTAAAAATAAGGGCTAGATGAAGATAATTAGGAAGTTAATGAATTTGTGGGGGTTTGTGGATCGATAGTCCAAATAATTCATGAAAATGTCTGCTTCATGACACTTGAATGGCTCATGATTAATTATTTTACTAATGAGTTTTCAAAAAAACCTCACATGAATGTGAGGCTTTTATTTATACCCAAACCACTTCAAGACGCGAATTTCAGGATATCTGAGCGATTCATGATCACAGGTTTTTAGTTTCAGACAAAACCTAAGTACTTACATCCATGTAAGTAAGGCGTGTATTTTATTAATGGTTGTTAAGTTTTATTTAAAACAACTCATCATCAATATCAAACATACAATCACACCCTGAATTAGCCGATGCGATTAACGATAAACGGCGTGGTAATATGCGGGTAAAGTAATAGCGCGCAGTATGCAATTTTGCTTTATAAAAATCTTGACCACTGTCGCCATTATTTTCAAGACCAGCTTGAGATACCTTCGCCATTTTAGCCCAAATATAAGCCATAGCGGTATAACCAAGTACATGTAAATAATCGTTGGCTGATGCGCCAAGTTCATTTTTGTTAGCTTGTGATTTGGTTAACAAGTCTGTCGTTAGCTCATTTAAATCAGTTATCGCTTGCGCTAATGGGTTAATAAATTCAGCCATTGCCGCATCTGCTTTATTTGCTTCAATGTAAGCATTCACTTCGGTAGTAAATACCGCTAACATTTCACCCTTTGAACCAGCTACTTTACGCATTAAAAGATCCATGGCTTGAATACCATTCGTTCCTTCATAGATTTGAGCTATTCTGGCATCACGTACTAATTGTTCTTGACCCCATTCACGAATATAACCATGACCACCTAAAACTTGCTGACCCGCTACAGCACTTTCAAAGCCTAAGTCAGTAAAGAAAGCTTTTGCTATGGGTGTCATTAAAGCGACAAGTGCTTCACCTTTAACTTGTTCTTCGCCTTCACCATACGTTGCGTAATCTAATTGCATGGCAATGTAAGATGATAGTGCTCGAGAGCCTTCATTTAATGATTTCATATTAAGTAGCATACGGCGAACATCACCATGCACCATAATTGAATCAGCGGCTTGCTCTGGTGATTTAGCACCAGTTAATGCTCTACCTTGTATTCTGTCTTTTGCATATTCTAGCGCATTTTGATAAGAACGCTCTGCTGCACCAAGTCCTTGAATACCAACACCGATACGTTCAAAATTCATCATGGTGAACATGCAATTTAAACCTTTATTTAGCTCACCGATAAGATAACCTTGTGCGCCATCAAAATTCATTACACACGTTGCAGAAGCATGAATGCCCATTTTATGCTCGATAGAACCACAACTTACGTGGTTACGTTCGCCTAAGCTTTCATCGTCATTAACATTAAATTTAGGTACTAAAAATAATGAAATTCCACGAGGACCCGCAGGTGCATCAGGCAGTTTAGCTAAAACTAAATGAACAATATTTTCGGTTAAGTCGTGTTCGCCGCCAGTGATAAATATTTTATTACCCGTAATACTATAACTACCATCTTCTTGTGGTAATGCTTTAGTGCGAATAATACCTAAATCAGAGCCAGAATGTGATTCAGTTAAGCACATAGACGCTGCCCATTCACCTGAATACATGCGAGTTAAATAACGCTCTTTTAACGCTTCACTACCATGTTTAGCTAACGAAAGAGCGGCACCAGCCGTAAGTCCAGGATAAAGAGCGAATGAAATATCAGCACTACAAAGCATTTCTTCATGCATGGCTGTAATCACTTTAGGCATGCCCATGCCGCCATATTCAACATCACCACCAAGACCTGACCAACCGCCTTCTGCGTATGTGCTAAAAGCTTCTTTATATCCTGGAACCGTGGTTACTACACCGTCTTTAAAACTAACGCCTGTTTCGTCACCTTGACGAGATATAGGTGCAATAACTTGTTCTGAAATTTTTGCACATTCTTGTAAAATAGCTTGCGCTGTTTCCTTATCTACTTGCTCGGCAAGTTTAGGTATTTTCTGCCACATTTCATCCGCTTTAAATACTTCGTTAAGTAAAAAACCCATATCTTTTAACGGTACTTTATATTCAGCCATAACAACCTCTTATTTTAATTAAATTTGCTCTATAAATAGATAAAGATAGTTCAGTTTTCTCATAAATAAAAACTCTAAACTAAAAAACCAAAATTCAAACACCTGTTTGAATATACGCGAATATAAGTAAAAGTAAAGGCTTATGATGACTAAACCGCTTTTTCAAACTGAATAACTTGTCTTGTTTGCATCGGTTAGGTTAGTGTTAATAACATTGTAAACGTATTAAAAATTATACTGAGAATGATAATGATAAAAATGGTGAGAATAATGAAAATTGAGCCTAGTTTTTATTATTCACTTGCGATCTGTGGCTTTACTGCAATTTACTGTTTATTAACAACTTGTGTCCAAGCTGAACAGTTAAGCTTTACTAAAGAACGTCATGATGAGACTTATACTTTTACTTATCAGTGGCTTGATCACGAAAAAAAATTACAATCTATGCGTTTAAATTTGACTAATCAAGCATTGTTTAATCACTTTAGGCAACTAAAAACCTATAAAAGTGAATTTGCCCAAAAAACTATTTTACGCAATTTAAAGAAGCAGATAAAAAAGCAACCATTGCAAGGTGCACAAGCTTTTTTCTTACAACGCGATGGAAAAATGACTATTCAAATAAAAGGACAGGAAGATAAAAACATTGTAAAAGCTTATCAACAAATAAAAGAAATGGAACAAAAGGCAACAGATAAATACTTTAAAGATAATTATTATCAAGCATTTACGACAGCCGATCAGCAATTTGGCATTAAAGTAAATCACATTGATATTGCTCATAATTCTGTAAGCGACTTTAAAGCGATTAAAATGACTATTCTGGAAAAAGTATCAATTAAAGATATTCGTCAGGTTACCAATTTTGTTTTAGCTTTTGTACAAAGTATTCCTTATTCAACATTAGAATCACGTATTAGTTCATCAGGTGCAGGATTTAACCCGCCAGCAAAACTAATTTGGGAAAATCAAGGTGACTGTGATAGTAAAATGACCTTAACAGCGACTATTTTACGTGCTTTAATGCCGCGAATAGAAATGGCTATGATCTATATAGACCAACATGCGTTTATTGGTATTGCTATTCCAGTTGAGGGAAGTGATATGCACATTAAACATGAAGGGATTACTTATGTATTGGCTGAACCAACAGGCCCTGCGTTATACCGATTAGGAAAATTAACCCCAGAGTCTGAATTAGCCATTAAACAAAAACGTTATGTCGCTGAGGCTTACCTTTCAGATGGTAGTTATTAATATACCCAGCAGTCAGTTTTCGCAACTCGCAACTTATCCTGCTATGTTTTGTTCAAGCCCAGCTAAAAAGTCTAAACTTGGTGCAAAAAAAGCAGCGCCAGTTTCAGCTTGTGTATATTTAAGTAAGTGGTCAACATTGCCATGTTCATCCCCATGGATCATACTTTTAAGCATAACCTCAAATGATTTAGGTGTTTGGCAATAAGAAACAAAAAATAAGCCTTGGCACTTCATGTCACCATAAGGCATGCTTTGCCTCAGAATTTCAATAGCATCCCCTTCGTCGTCTTTTAAACTAGTACGTTTAGTGTGCGCAGTTAATGATTTATCTTTACTTTCATACTCTATATTATCAAGCTTAGTACGACCGTAAACATCTTCTTGTTCTTTATTTTTTAACATATTCCACAAGGTCAAGTTATGCTGATAGCGCTGAGTATGTAAATAACTTCCTTTAGCAAAACTTTCATCCTCGCTTGTTTTTACTAATGCTACTTCTCGTCTGTGCATACCTCTAGGGTTTTCACTACCATCAACAAAACCTGTTAAATCACGACCATCTAAAAACCTGAAAGCCTTTATTTGCTCAACAAGCTCAACGCTATCAGCTAATAATTGGCACACTTTAGAGCTAATAATATGATTTACGTCAGCTCTATCACTACGGATTTCAATATAAATATCAACATCACTACTTGGTGCAAGTCGATCTTCTTTATTCATTGTTGGAAATGGCGATAATAAAGCAGGCCTTGCTTGTGGGTATAATTCATCCCAGTAATTAGCACCAATGGCAACAACGCCTGTTAGATTCGATTCAGAATATTGATCGGCATAGTCATCAAATAATGCAGGTAAGCGAGACAATGCTGTGCGAATAAAACTATTTTTGTCATCTAAAACATTAAAAAGTAAATAGCTGCCATGTAAATTAGGCTCTGCGCAAATACCGAATTGTTCTCTAGCCATTTGAAATCCCGATTGTAAAAGAAGTAATATTATTGTACACAATATTATTTAATTTTGTAAATTGCTTTGATTATTTAACCTATATATACCCATATAATTATTAGGTAATACTTGTTAAATAATCTATAAATGAACAGATATTTGGTGAATTTGGTATTCTTTTAGCTAATTGATATAATAACAAACCCACATTGATTTAGTGCTAACCACCAACAATATAAAGAGCTTTAACTTATGAAGAAAATACAAGGAAAATTGCTCTCAATGCTTTTTTTTGGATTTACATTACTTTCATGCAACAGTGAAGATACTATATCCAAAGCTCAACAGCCATCTCAAGAAGTTCATATTCACTCAATTGATGACTTGATAACTTTATTTAAAAAAAACCACTACACAGCTAAAGACTGGAACAAAACTAATATAAAAGTACCACGTATTACTTTTGATGCTGTGCATAAGACCTGGAGAAAAACATCTAGCTCTCTTCCTGTAAAACAAAAAAAACTCATATTTTTTCGTTTAATGGCTCCTTTAGTTTTAATGTCTAATGAAAATATTTTAAAGGAACGAAATATCGTTAAATCAGCACTATTAAATTCTACTGAATTATTAGCTATAGCCGTAAAATATCGAGTTGTAAAAAAACATGCTAGCTCTCTCACTGAAGAACAACGAAAGCAATTGTTAGCACGAGTAGATATAATTCCGCCTTCGTTAGCATTAGCACAAGCCGCTGAAGAAAGTGGTTGGGGGACTTCTCGTTTTACCGAAGAAGGTAATGCATTTTTTGGTCAATGGGACTTTTCTGGTAAAGGCATGGTTCCACAGGAGCAACGAAAATCACTTGGGAATTATGGTTTGGCTAAATTTGATAGCCCGTTAGCTTCAGTTGAAGGTTATATGTTTAATCTTAATATATCTTTCGCATATGAAAATTTACGAATTTTGCGGGAAAAATTACGCAATGAAAACAAGTTAATTACGGGGTTAGCGTTAGCAGGAACGCTTGATAAATATTCTGAACGTGGTCAACCCTATATTGATGGTATTCACTCAATGATTCGCTATAACAAACTGCAAGCTGTTGATAATGCCTACCTTAGCGATAACATGTTAATTGAACTTAAACTAGTTTCATTAATTAGATGATCTAATACATATCAATATACAGGGATGTACGCTAGAAAAATAGCGCTATACAATAAGTGTATTTAAAGAGAGTAGTTATCCCTTTTTTGAAATGGGCAGGTACTAAAAAGAGAAGATATTAGGCACTAAGGAAAACCTTAGCGCCTTTAATTTAGCTTCTAAAACATAAGCTCTAGTGCTAATTTATATTAACCTTTTGTGAATTCTGGATAAGCTTCCATACCACATTCAGATATATCAACACCTTCGTATTCTTCTTCTTCACTAACACGAATACCGATGATTTTCTTTAAAGCAAACCAAACAACAAAACTGGTACAGAATACCCATACAAAAATAGTTGCAGCACCAATCAACTGACCACTAAAAGTTGAACCTGAGTTAGTTAACGGTACGATAAGTAAGCCAAATAGGCCAACAACACCATGTACTGAGATAGCACCAACTGGATCATCAATTTTAACTTTATCTAAAGCAAGAATAGAAAGAACAACAATCACACCAGCGATAGCACCAAAAATAGTTGCTTGTAATGGTGTTGGTGTTGAAGGTTCAGCTGTAATAGCAACAAGCCCTGCCAACGCACCATTTAATGTCATCGTTAAATCTGCTTTCTTAAATATAATTCTAGCAAAAATTAAAGCTGAGATAGCACCAGCAGCAGCAGCAGCGTTAGTATTTAAGAATACCATAGCAACTGAATTTGCACTGTTAATATCAGCAAGTTTTAATACAGAACCACCGTTAAAACCAAACCAACCTAACCATAATATAAATGTACCTAAAGTAGCCATAGGTAAGTTTGCACCAGGAATAGCATTTACTCTACCATCTTTAGTATATTTACCTTTACGAGCACCTAATAATAAGACCCCCGCTAATGCCGCAGAAGCACCAGCCATATGAACAATGCCTGAACCAGCAAAATCAGAAAACCCTAAATCACCTAAGGTATAAAGACCAAATACTGACGCACCATTCCAAGTCCATGAACCTTCCATAGGGTAAATAAAGCCAGTCAATACCACGGTAAAGGCTAGGAATGCCCACAATTTCATACGCTCAGCAACCGCACCTGAAACAATTGACATTGCAGTAGCAACAAATACTACTTGGAAGAAAAAATCTGACGCATTTGAATAAACAGCACCACCACCAAACTTAGCTTCAGCTGATTCGGCTAATACTCCAGTGGTAAGATCTACACCTTCTTTAACACCATCAAGGGCAATACCCTCTAGAAACATGCCGCCGCCATACATAATGTCGTAACCTACAATTAGGTACATAATACAAGCGATAGCGTATAACGCGACGTTTTTAGTTAAAATTTCGGTGGTGTTTTTAGCGCGTACTAAACCCGCTTCTAACATAGAAAAACCCGCTGCCATCCACATAACAAGCGCGCCACAAATTAGAAAATAAAAGGTATCTAATGCATATTGAAGTTGAAAAATATTTTGTTCCATTAGTATACCCCTTATAAAGCTTCAGAGTTTTGCTCACCCGTACGAATACGGATAGCTTGCTCTAGGTTGTAAACAAAAATTTTACCGTCACCAATTTTTCCAGTGCAAGCGGCTTTAGTAATGGTCTCTACTAAGCGTTCAACAATATCATCATCTACTGCAATTTCTAATTTAACTTTTGGAAGAAAATCAACTTGATATTCTGCGCCACGATAAAGCTCAGTATGCCCTTTTTGACGACCAAAACCTTTTACTTCACTGACGGTAATACCTTCAACACCTATTTCAGAAATTGCCTCACGGACATCATCTAATTTAAATGGTTTGATAATTGCGTTAACTATTTTCATTGTAGACCTCTTGTTTTTATTTTAAGTAATTCATTAGAATATACCGATACAATTAACACCGATGCAATTCACACGCCAAAATAAATTAAACCACATTATCAATAGATTAAGCTTTTTTAGGGCTACTGTATAAAGCAGCACGCACCAAAACAGCACAAGATAAAATAGCTAAGTTTTACTTTGGTGCATAAAAATCAGCAATCAAAAGTTATTATTATTTTAATTGCCAAACAGTTAAATGCGGTAAATTCAAATTAAAACATCGGTGATTAATTTGAATTATTTGAGTCAACTGGTGTTGTTCAAGCAAGTTAAAATGTGGTGTTAAAATAGTCGACATTCCTTCAAAACCAGTAACATTCTCACCGTTGACTTTAATGCCTCCAAGCCAATTGTTTTTACTGGTACTTTGTTCATTAAAATCATAATTAGACAGTAATATTAACAAACCATCTTTATTAAGCCGCTGATGGATACGTTGTAAAAATAGTCGAGGATTGTAACTTTTTTCCAAAATATGTTGCGCAATAATCACATCATAACCGTCAATTATTACTTTAAGATTACAGGCATCACCTTGACTAAAGTGTATATTTTTACTGCAGGGTAAACTGACATCAAGTAGTGACACCTCATAAAAGTCAACAATGCCCCCTTCATTTTCTAACACATAACGTACCGATTTACCCAATTGTAAATTAACGCCATGCTGAATATAACGAGCAGAAAAATCGACTCCGTCAAGTTGGGTAAAATAGGGTGCTAAAGCAAAGCTAGTTCGACCAACGCCGCAACCTAAATCTAAACATTTATCCGTAGTGATTTTATATTTATTTATACAGCTAAGTACTTGTTCTGTTATTTGTTGGTTATAATTTTTAATGCCTAATGGTGTTACCGACTTTTTTTCTCCATAATGAGCATGTAATTGCTGAGCAATAACAACATCGTTTTCATAATGATTCGATTCAAGATTTGGTAATTGCTCCGATTGGCTTTGTACATATCGAAAACCTGCGTGTTGAAAAAAGTGTCGTCTAAAAGCATAACGAGAATTTTTTTGCGCCTCATTTCCTGTTGATATCCACGAACCGCCTTTAATTAAATTATGTTTACCATCAAACGTTGGTGTGGAAAAATCATCGTACAAAGGGTGTACTTCAAAGCCTTTAAAGCCATCTATGGTTGATTCTGACCACTGCCAAACATTACCAATAACATCATACAAACCTTGATGTTCGAATTTATCTACTGGGCATGATGATGCATAATATTCACAATTAATATTAGCTGGTGCTTTTTGCCAATCAACTAAATCATCCGGAATATTATCACGTAGGCACAGCCATTCTGCTTCCGTAGGCATTCGAATGTAAGTATCACTTTGTTTATCAACTATTTTTAAAAGGCTATTTTTCCACTGACAAAATGCTTTAGCTTCAAGGTAATTCACTTCCACAGGCCAATTTAATGGTAAAGGCATTTCATTAAGTAAATTACGTTGCCAGTATTTTGTTGAGTACTTTGTCGTGCTATTTTTATTGTTATGTGCATTGTTTTTTTGTAGCCAAAAACGAGGCATAGTCGCTTTAGTAAATGCCAACCATTGTTGACCTTCTTCGGTCCAGAGCTGTGTTTGTTGATAACCCCCTGCCTCTACAAAAGTTAAAAACTCTTGATTTGACACTAAATATTTAGATGTTTTGAAATCAGGCAAAGTTAACTCGGCTTCGCCATATTCATTGTCCCAGCCAAAGGTTGAATCATTATCTGGCTTACCAAATGTTACTGTTCTGCCTTTAATTGCGACTAAACTATTTTTTGGTGCCTTACCGGTATCAGTGCAAGTTATCCAATCCTTATTAGCGGTTAAATATTTTAACGGTAACATCCGCATGATCACAGATGAGGTTTCTATATGAATACGCTCATGCTCACACCCCATTAAAATTATCCAAGCGATTGAATCGGGTAATATTGGTAACGTTAGCGGCATATCATCAATCAAATTTTCAATTAACAACGCCACTTTTTCTCTATAAATGCGTACTTCAGCAACACTAGGCCAATCATAATGCTCACCATTAAGGTCATCCCAGCTCATTTCATCAACACCTACTGCACAAATAGCCTCTAATTTGTCATTAATTCGTGTCGATATAAATTTACCCAACATTAATTTATTTATATAAAAGCTAGCCGTATGGCCAAAGTAAAAGATCAGTGGATGCCGTAAGCGTTCAGGTCTAAGAAAGTAAGCTTCTTCGTCATTTATCACTGAGAAAAGTGATTCATACTCAGTCCATGTTTGCTTAAAGTAAGCTTTTAACTCTTGTTTTTTCTCATCGACACAATTACCACTTAATTGAGGAATATTTATTCGCTCTTTTTTATTATTATTCTTATTGTTATTGTTATTGTTATTGTTCATGAATAAGCCTTATTTTTTTATAATTTAATACTTAAAGCATAAAGGTATAGTTTTGTAAAACCGCTTGCTTTATTTTATCTCCTAACTGATCAAGGCAGCCAGGAGGGTCATTTAACTTTAATTGAGCAGTTTTTTGCTGTACATCATTAATGCTTTGACTAAACCAATTACTTTTTTCAAATAATTCGACAGCCCCTACACTTTGCTCATTTTTATTTATTTGATGTGTAAATAGTGATTTAGGTAAATCAACGGGAATAAAGTCTAACGGTATTTTACATTGTTTTTGCTGATAGACTTCAACAGCGTTAACTACATTTAACAAACCATATAGCACATTAACAAAGGGATCATAATGACAACTTGATGCGCCTAACCTATGTTCAATTCTGGCTGTTTTTTGCCAGTTTTGTTGCACACTTAACACTTGGTTATTTACATCATACAATAACGGCTCTTCACCCATTTTTTGATTATGCTTACCGAGCTCTTTATACAAAGCTATACTGCCTTGATGCCCACCTGAAATATTAACAGGGGAACAGAGTTCTTGTGCTAAACCATAACGTGTTTTCAGTACAAGTCGTTCAAATGCAGCTTCTTCCGGTAAATACAATAAGCAGCATGCTAAACTAGTGGTTAAAAAGCAAGACTGTAAATATTCACCAAAATACTCATCGGCAATTAAATTATTTCCTTGGTTATCAATAACACTCACATTTAACTGTATCGCATTAGGAATGTGTACCGAACGAGTATCATTGGTGAAAATTCGCCCTGAACCTTCAGCTAACTTTCCCTTATCACCAGACCATACAACAGGCTGAATTAAAGTCTCTTTAACGTGATAAAATTGTGAGAAATATAGTGGTAAATTTTCAATCACATGGCTTAGATTTTGCGCTTCCTGTAAAGGAGACTGCCCATTAAAAAGCGAGACATACTCCCACTGATTCTGCCAATACTCATTAACAACTTCACCATCAATCTTTAAATGATGTAAATGTTGGTTTATCAAATTGAAATTTAATTTCGAGTGCTTGTTAATCTTATCGCTAGGTTCAAATAGGTAACAGCCTTCAAGCTCGAAATGAATTTGAGCTCTAAAACCAAGGTATTGCAAATAGTTTTGTAATAAAACAATTGCCGACTTTGTTAAGGATTGTCGAGAAGGGTTAAAGGCTTTCATTAAAGGGGACGTTTAAATCTCTTTTTGTTTTGTGACATGTGTTTCGTGGTATGTTGTCGTGGGATATTGATGACAAGCTGTTTGTCATCGCCATTAGAATAAGAGCCTTATCAATAGTTGTCAATTGCTAATTAATACCAATCAGACTAACTAAGTGATCTTTTAAAACGGCTTAACTTCCCAAGGCAATCGAATTTAACAAAAAAAAACCACAACGCTAATGTTGTGGTTTTTTATCTCTGCTAAATGACTATCTAAGCAATCATTTACATTTTACCTACGCTTCTTTTTTTTCAGTTACAAAGAAACTAGCAAGATATGCAATTAAACCAAACAAGAAGAACACACCTGCAATTTCACGTAACCAGTAGAAAACAGCTAGTTTGTCTTGTGTTGCCATAAAGCCTAATGCCTCACCTGATTCAGGGATACGTTGTAACCATACTTGTAAAATACCCGCACCTGTTAAGAATAAAGTGATAAATACCATAGACACGGTCATTAGCCAGAAGCCCCACATTTCAACAACTTGTGCTTTCCTACAGTTTGCTTCACCAATACCACGAAGCTTAGGCATAGCGTAAGACATAATAGTCATTACTATCATGGCATAAGCACCAAAGAAAGCCATATGACCATGAGCAGCAGTAATTTGTGAACCATGAGTATAATAATTTACAAAAGAAAGTGTATGTAAGAAACCCCAAACACCCGCACCTAAGAATGCCATTACTGCAGTACCTAATGCCCATAAAGTAGCGGCTTTGTTAGGATGTTCACGGCGACGACGGTTAACCATATTAAAGGCATATAAAACCATAGCGAAGAAAGGTAGAGGTTCAAGCGCAGAGAAAATAGAACCAACCCACTGCCAGTATTCTGGTGTCATTAACCAGTAGAAGTGATGTCCAGTACCTAAAATACCTGAGATAAGTGCCATAGCAATGATCACATATAACCATTTTTCAATTACTTCACGGTCAACGCCAGTTATTTTAATTAATACATAAGCTAAAATTGCGCCCATGATTAATTCCCATACACCTTCAACCCATAAATGAACAACAAACCACCAGAATAATTTATCTAGCGCTAAGTTAATTGGGTTATAGAAAGAGAATAAGAAAAACACAGCTAAACCAATTAAACCAGTAATTAACACCATGTTAATTGCTGTTTTGCGGCCTTTCAAAATAGTCATACCTAAGTTGAATAAGAAGCCTAAACAAACAACAACAATACCAATTTTGGTAAGCGTAGGCATTTCAAGAAACTCACGCCCCATGGTTGGCCATAATTCATTAAAGGTAATATCGGCTAAAGTAGAGTATGGAACAAGCAGATAACCTAAGATAGTTGCAACACCTGCGGCGGCAAATATCCAAAATAAAGCTATTGCAAGGCCAGGACTATAAAGTTCAGTTTCAGCTTCTTCTGGCACTAAGTAATAAGCAGCCCCCATGAAACCAAATAATAACCAAACAATAAGTAAATTAGTATGCACCATACGCGCAACATTAAATGGGATTAAACTACCCACAATATCACCCATAACGTACTGCATGCCCATTAATAAGCCAAAAAGAATTTGGCCGACAAACAAGATCATAGCAAAAATAAAATAAGGTTTTGCTACTGCTTGCGATTGATATTTTAAAGTATTCATCAGTTACCCCTCTATGTTTGGTGGCCAGTTATTAGTATCAAGCTCTGACGTCCACTTTAAGAATTCAGCTAAATCATCAATTTCTTGATCGGTTAAGTTAAATTGTGGCATTTGACGACGACCAGGAATATTTAAAGGTTGCGCTTTAATCCAACCACTAAAAAAGGCTTTAAAGCCTGCATCACCACCACGACGAACATAAACATTACCTAGCTCTGGAGCAAAATATGCACCTTCGCCAATGAGCGTATGACAACCAATACAGTTATTTTTTTCCCATAAATGTTTACCGTTTGCTACCGCTTCGGTAATATTTTCTCGATTATCCCGTTCAGGCATTTCTTTTACAGTATGAAAGGTCAAAGCTAAGAATATAAAGAAGAAGAAAACACTTCCTCCATAATAAATATTCCTTGCCATGCCTTTAGTAAAGCTATCTGACATAGTGTACCCCTTAAAATGAATTATATAATTCATGTATTAGTATTATTCTAATTAACTGAAAAATAATAGCCTAAATAATAAGATCGATAACTTGATATAGATCAAGTTTTTTAAAAAGTTGTGAGAAAATGTATCAAAACGTTAATAATTATTGCGTTAAATATAAAAAGTAGTCATTAATTAAGTAAATACAACACAAAAATATAACCTTGTATTTTTTAAGGATATATCAAGGTATGGGTGGAAATTCTAATATAAGTCATAGAATAATTTTATTAATATTCAACACGCGTTGCTAGGTAAAAGCAGTAAACAGAGCGAAATTTAAATTTTCGTGCTGTTCACATAAAATATAGGGAATAAATTTCCACTACAAGTGCTTAATACTTATTTATTCAGCTTTGTATTTACCTGCAGGTCGATCAACTTCAATCGCTTGTTTACCATCAACCCATTTTAGTAAACCACCTTCAGGGTTGTTTTTTTGTACTTCATTACAAGCGGAAACACATTGTACACACTGAGTACAAGTAAACTTCGCGCGTTTCATGTTCCTTGTAGGTAAACGCATCGGGCAAGCTTGATCACACGGCTTGTGTTTATTATAAGATTCACATTCTCTACATGTTTTCGCTCGTGCACGATCAAACTTTATCACCATGGCTTTGTTATTTGCCATCCATATTAAACTTTGAAATAAACCAAGTGCACAGCCATACTTGCAAAACACATGTCTCGCAAAAATAAAATCCGCAGTGAACACTATGGTAGTGACCAGAATAAAAAGGCTTGCGCCAAAGCCTAAATTAAAACAAGCTAAATCATTCAATAACATTTTGGGATCAAGTAGATAACTTAATAAGCCTACAGCCCATATAAAAGCCATACTAATCGCAGCAATAAACACGGTACATTTAGGCAAAAAACCTTTACTTTGCTTACTGGCTTTCTCCCAAATAGTGACCCGATTTAGTTTTTTAAGCATTAAATCATTAATTATTTCTACCACTGAAAAGTGTGGGCATAACCAACCACAATATATTCGACCATACTTCCAAATCAACAAGCCAGTAATCGCGACAAATGCCATACCAGGCAATAACACTCGGGTAAAAATTTTAATCGCGGCATCAATACTATTGCCACCACCATAGAGAATTGAATCAATATCAATAGTCCACGCTTGGCCAAAAATTATAAAATGGCCTAAGTCGATATCGAAACGAAAAATATCGAGTAATGGCGCAAAAAGAAACAAGACGAAAAATGCAACTTTAGCGGTTATTCTTGATTGTTGTAATGTCATTATCATATCGTTAATTATAACCACTTATTTTTTACAAGCTATTAATCTAGAACAGCCTTTACTTTTATTTATGCTAAAATACTTGCATCATCATTTAATTTTTTGAGAATTATTTTGGATAAAGTACAATATTTTTACCGCACCGTTATATTCACTCGCAAAGCAGGTATTATTGCTCTTGCTGATATTAATAATCCACAAGAAAGCACAGAATTAGAACAATGGTTTGGTGTAGTAATATCGCTTGCTGATGGTAAGCATACCTTGCAAGAACTAACTGCTTTCATGCGCCAACAATATCAACAAGTGCCTCAGAGTTTAGATGACACGCTTGAGTCTGTTATTGAGCGTTTATTAGAAAGTAAAATGATCAAATTAAGTAAAAAGTCAGTCGAACTTCCTTATTACTTAGCTGCACCTATTGAGCAACTGAATCTTGAAAAGGCACAAAAATTAATAAAAGAAGATGGTTACACTGTGCATTAGCAGTTATATTCAATAAATTGTACAAATGAGTAAGTAATAATGACTGAAAATAAAGCGTTGGCGTTAGCACCGCTAATAACGCCTTTTGCCTTTACCTTTTATGCCTATATATCAGACGTACCTGGCTTTAATATGGACAAAGGGATATTAAATTTTTTTGGGTTATTTATAGGCTTAACATTGGCCGCCATACCAGTCGCTTATATCTATATGTTTTTTATTGGTGGAAAATTTTGGGGTATACTTAAAAGGAAAAGAATTGTTAACTTTTTCACCATAACTTTTGGATCTATTTTTGTTGCAGATATTCCCATGTTACTTATTTGGCCGGTAACACAAGGAAATGAGTTCTATCTAACTTTACAGCTATTTTCTTTTGTCGGTTTAATGGTTGGGCTTAACTGTTGGTTTTTACTCAACTTAGATAAATTTCGTAGTAAATTGACTTAAAGTAACTTTACCCTTTAGTAAATAAAACTACGACTAACACCAACATTAGGATCCAAAAACCTGAGAGTAACTGCCAAAAGAAAACCTGTGATTTATTCTTCGTTACGTTAGGATCGTCTAATAAGTAGATGGGATTGGGTTTTTTCAGATCCTGAATAAATTCAGCAATATTATCGTAACGACGTTCAAGATCAAAGCTAACGCCACGCTCTAAGGTGCGATCAAACCACATTGGAATAATAGGGTTAGCGTCACTAGCTGAAATATAACGTAAACGATCATATTCAAACGCTGTGTGACACTCTTCTATTTTATCACCATAAGGTAATTTTCCAGAAAAAATTTCATAGGTGATAGTTGCCAATGCATACAAATCACCTTGAATACCCGTATTTTTACCCAGTAAATATTTTGGATCAGAATAAGTCGCTGTACCTAAAACACCTTCGTGTTCTAATGGTATAAAGACTTCGGCTAGTCCTGCAACAAATACCGAACCAAAATCGACTACTTTAATTTGATTATTTTCATCAACTAAAATATTGGCTGGTTTTAAATCTTGATGAATGGTTTCCATCTTATGAAACGCAGCTAGACCTGTAGCTATTTGTTCTACAATGTTTATGGCAACTTTCGGTTTAGGGAAACGATTGAGCTTCATCCATTTTTCAAGCGACATGCCTTTTACATATTCCATCAAATAGTACATACAAGTACGTGAACGCTGTTGCTTAATTATTTTTACCACATGATCACTTTTAATACGTTTTCCTATCCATTCTTCTTGAATGAACCGATCTATATAGCCCGTATCTTCTTCAAAATTTATTGATGGTGTTTTCATCACCATTTGCTTTCCTGTATCAGTATCTTCTACCAAATAAAGCTGACTACGGCTACTAGCAAACAATTCATCAAGCACCTTGTAGCCATCAAGTATTACGCCATTATCAAGCGGTGGAGGAAAAGGTAAACGGGTTAGTTTTGCATTGTAATCATCTAAACTTTCATTAGGTAATGAGGTGACTTGACATAAAGAACCACTAATATTGTCATCGCTACCATCATTAAAAGCTGCCTGCACTAAAGATTTAATACGTGTTTGACATGAGCTTTTATCAGATATCAATTCCATAATTCTATCTGATGTTAAAAAATCATGGATACCGTCAGAAGTAACTAATAAAACATCACCCTCTTCTAAAATAAAAGAACTATAATCAATTTGAATTCCGTTATCCATACCCATAGCGCGAGCAAGAAAAGTACGCCCAGAGCCAATACTAGTAACATGATCTCGGGTAAGTTGCTTAAGTTCATTACCACGCAATAAATAAGCACGGCTATCACCTGCATGAAAAAAATGAGCTGTACGAGACTTTAAAACTAAGGCAGTGAACGTTGTTAAGTACCCTTTTTCTTCACTAACAAATTCATGACTACGTTTAAATAAGTTTAAGTTGATACTTGAAAGAATTTTTTGGCCACAATGCTTTACTGACCATGTATCTGGGGTTTGATAATAATCACTAATAAAACGTGTTATTGCTGTATCACTAGCCTCTTTACCTGCTTCAGCACTGCTAACACCATCCGCAACCGCTAAAACGATACCTTTCGCTTCAAGAACTTCCACCTCTTTAGAGACTAAAAAACCAACCGCATCTTCGTTATTATCTTTTAAGCCTTGAATTGAATGGCTGGCAATATCAACTTGTAATTGGCTGGTTTTTGACATGTTTTTTCTTTTTGTTTGACATCAACTATTTTAAAATTATTACTCTAAATAGTTGGAATTGCAACACAAGATTACTGTTCCCAACGAATCTTAAGTACCTACATCCGTGTAGGCAAGGCTATCGAACTTTTTGTCTCCTGAGCTTAGTCCGCTAAGTGATAGAGACAAAAGAGAAGATGGACGCCGTTGCGGTTTCAAATATGACGAGTAATTTAGTTTACGTCAATTAATTCTACTGTACCATCTGCATTTACTTCAGCCATATGACCTTTCGGTTCATTCAAGAACATTGTCGCGAAGAAAATAATACCTGCAGACGCTGCAATAACCATGAAGAAGGTTGAATAATCAACAAACGACAATACTGTTAAGTAAGTTACGGCACCAACATTACCGTAAGCACCAGCCATACCAGCAATTTGTCCTGTCATACGACGCTTAACTAAAGGTACGATAGCAAATACAGCACCTTCACCCGCTTGCACAAAGAAAGAACAAGCCATAGTAGCAAGTACCGCAAGTGGAATAGCCCAAGTACCATCAACTTGACTAAGTACCATATAGCCAATGGCTAAACCGCCCACTAAAATCATTAATGATTTACGACGACCAAATTTATCACTAAACCAACCACCCGTAGGTCGAGCAACTAGGTTCATAAAAGCAAAACCAGAAGCTAGCATGCCCGCTTTAACAGCAGTTAACCCTTCAAAAGTTTCTAAGAAGAATAAAGGTAACATTGAAACAACAGCTAATTCTGAGCCGAACGTTACAAAGTAAGAGACATCTAAAATAGCTACTTGCTTAAAATCATATTTTTCAATATCAGCAACACCATGAGTTAGGTTTTCTTTGTTTACATGCCATATAGCTCTAACTTGCACGACAAATAATACGGCTAACCCAGCCCACATAATGTACATAGTTTCTGTGGTTAATAGTTTTACGCCTGACGGAGATAATTTCCAAGCTAATACTGCAAGCGCAATATACATAGGAATATTCATAAAGATATAAAAATAAAAATCTTTCCAGCTAGTGACTTCTAAGCCGCCTGATTTTTTTGGTTTAAAGTAGGTAGAACCTTTAGGCGTATTACGAGCAGAAAAGTAAAAGAATATACCGTAAAGTCCTGCAATAACACCCGTTGAACCAATGGCATAACGCCATCCGTCATCACCTCCAAACATTAAAGCAAGTGTTGGTAAAGTCATCGCACCAGCAGCAGAACCAAAGTTACCCCAACCGCCATAAATACCTTCAGCAATACCTACTTGTTTTGCTGGGAACCATTCACCTACTAAACGAATACCGATAACAAAACCAGCACCAACAAAACCTAGTAAAAATCTAAACAATGCTAGCTGCTCAAAGGTATCAGCCATTGCAAAACCAGTACATAGAAAAAAGGCTGAGACTAATAAGGCAGAGTAAATTATTCTAGGCCCATATCTATCAACTAAAATACCGATAACAATACGTGCAGGTATAGTCAAAGCGACGTTTAAAATTAATAATGCTTTTATTTGTGCGCTTGATAAATCAAAAGCTTCTTTGATAAAGACCAGTAAAGGTGCATGTGAAAACCACACAACAAAGGTTAGAAAAAACGCAAACCACGTAACGTGTAGCGTTTTTATTTTAGGATCTGAAAAATTTAATAAGTTCATTTTTCCATCATTTGACATTGTACTATTCTCCTGCGAATTACTTTTAAAAAGTATTATTGTGCATTATTATTACGTTAAAATTACGTTAAATTTAAAAAGTATTAAAGATGGCGCCATTCTGCACTTTTAGTCCCTATGCATTATTGACTTGTATCAACAAAGAGAGTTTATTTGACATAAAGCTAAGCTCCGTAAAATAAAAATAGGGATCTTTGTAATTAAATTTGTTTTAATCATTTTAACAAAAAATAAAGTCACAAAATACCTCAAAAATCATTACTAGAGATAATTAATGGAAATTCAGCAAAAACATTCATACAGAGCATTAGCCCTTGCTACTTTGGCATTTGCAGCTTGCTTTTCAGTATGGACTTTATATTCAATTATTGGCATAAAGTTAAAACCAAGTTTAAATTTATCGGCTACAGAATTCGGTTTATTACTTGCAGCGCCAATATTTACTGGAGCCATTTTTCGTATACCTATTGGTTTTTTAGCCGAAAAAGTATCTTGCCGAAATTTATTTTTCTGGCAAATGCTAATTGCTGTACCGCCTCTTTTTTACCTGCCGTACGTTGAAACTTTTCAAGAATATATATTATTAGGTTTTATTTTAGGCTTAAGTGGTGTTTCTTTTACTATAGGTATTCGTTACGTTACTGACTGGTTTGACACAAAACAACAAGGCTTTGCTTTAGGTGTTTTTGGTGCAGGCAATACTGGTGCGGCCATCACTTTAGTATTAGTACCTTTTATTGTTGATGATTATGGTTGGCAAAATATTGGCCCCGTATACGGTATCGGTATGTTAATTATGGCAATAATCTTTAGATTATTCGCACCAGAGATAAGTAAATATTATCAAGAAAAGAAAACTTTTGATTTCGATTTTCATTTGGCTCCACTTAAAGATGTAAAAGTTTGGCGTTTCGGTTTGTATTACTACTTTGTTTTCGGCTCTTTCTTAGCCCTTATTTTATGGTTACCTCAATATTATATGGTTGCCTATAAATTATCATTAACACAAGCATTAGCGCTAACGTTATTATTTGTGACTACTTCAAGTATGGTGCGTGCGGCGGGAGGATGGTTTGCTGATAAATTTGGAGCGCGTGCGGTAAATTGGAGTACCTTTTGGGTTTGTATGGTGTGTTTATTCTTCTTAAGCTATCCGCCTACAACCATGATTATTCACGGAGTTAATAAAGATGTAGAGTTTTCTCTTGAGATTAATGTTTGGGTGTTTACTTTTCTAGTTTTTATTATTGGCATCGCCCAAGGCATGGGACGCGCTAGTGTTTATAAGATTATTTATGATTATTATCCAAACCACATGGGAAGCGTTGGTGGTCTGGTAGCCGCTGTAGGTGCTTTAGGTGGTTGCACCTTACCGGTACTATTTGGCTTAGCTGTTGATACTATAGGCGTTTACAGTGCCTGCTTTATGATTTTATACGGGGTTTTAGCCTTATGTATGATGGCAATGTATTTAGCCTTACAGGCTGAGCGAGAACAACAATCTTTGAAAAAAGCAATAGAAAGTAACTTTTTAGAACAAGGTTAAAAAATACGGATTCGATGAAAAAACAAACAACCCTGTAGGTC
>Ga0209081_1000443_pt1 | contig 24916 bp, 21 predicted proteins | sample GOMGulsemesocosm_4_FD_184636 | JGI IMG/M metagenome (GOLD analysis project Ga0209081, IMG submission 184636) | Methane-oxidizing microbial communities from mesocosms in the Gulf of Mexico - GOM15B Gulf of Mexico (SPAdes) (version 2) | ecosystem: Environmental > Aquatic > Marine > Cold seeps... | reverse complement strand
AGATATTCAGGAAGAAGTTGTCGGAGTCTATCCGAGAGTTATGAAAGACGGCGACATGGATGCTGGTGCCTGGTCCTGTGGCATGGTCGCCGGTTTAATTTCCGACATACCCAGCTGTAAAGACTTGGTCGAGCGCATTGTCAACGACGCCGAAGATATTATCAGCAATCGCCTGGTGGCATTTACTTCGAAGTGATCTTTCACAGCTTAAGCTATGAATACGGCTGCTTTATCGCAGCCGTAGGGCTTAGCTAACGACAGGGTTGACTAGAGCCATCAACCACCGACAGAACATTCGTCACAGCAGAGTCTAGAAGCACCGCTCAATCATAGACTTAAGAGCAACGGCGTCTATCGGCTTAGTCACAATACCTTCCAATATTCACACAACCTCGCCCGCTGCATAACCCGAAGCCCAGGCCCACTGGAAGTTAAACCCCCCCAGCCAGCCGGTCACGTCTAGCACTTCGCCGACAAAATACAGGCCGGGTTGGTTTTTCGCTTCCATGGTTTTGGAGGAGACGCCGTTGGTGTTAACACCGCCTAGGGTTACCTCGGCGGTGCGATAACCTTCGGTGCCCGCGGGCATGATCTCCCAGTGATTCAAACGCTCGCCCATGGTTTTCAAGTTGGCGTCTGTGTAGTTGGCCATGGGCTGAGAATCGAACCAGTGTTCACAGAAAACCGTCGCCCACTTTTTGGTGGCCAGTTCACTTAGTAAGGTACGCAGCTCACTCTTGCCGCGCTCGTGCTTTGCGGCCAGCAACCAAGCCGCCATGTCCTCACTGGGAAACCAATCGATGCTGAGCGTTTGGCCCGGCTGCCAGTAGGAGGATATTTGCAAAATAACCGGACCGCTGAGGCCACGGTGAGTAAACAGCAGGCTCTCGCTAAAACTTTGCTCGCCGCAGGTCACCACCACCGGCAGCGCATTGCCCGCCAACGGCAGAAACTTATCCACAAGCTGCTTTTCGAGTGTGAAGGGCACCAGCCCCGCGCTGCGCGGTAATAATTCCAGGCCAAACTGCTCGGCCAGCTCGTAGCCGAGCCCCGTGGCACCCATGGTGGGAATCGACAAGCCGCCGGTGGCCACTACCAACGATTGTGCCTGCAGGCGACCCAAACTGGTGTCGAGCTGGTAGCGGTAATTGCCGCCCGTCAGTGCGGTGACCGCTTCGATGTCACAGTGTGTGCGGATTTCAGCACCGGCTTTGGCGCATTCATCGAGCAGCATATTGAGAATACCCACCGCCTTATCATCACAAAATAGCTGGCCGAGGCTTTTCTCGTGGTAACCAATGCCATGCTCACACACAAGGCCAATAAAATCCCACTGGGTGTAGCGCGCTAGGGCCGACTTACAGAAGTGGACGTTCTCACTCAGGTAGTTGTGCGGGGCGATTTCTAAGTTGGTGAAGTTGCAGCGACCCCCACCGCTCATCAAAATTTTCTTACCCATTTTATTGGCGTGATCGACCACCAACACGCGTCGACCACGTCTGGCAGCCGTAATCGCCGTCATTAATCCGGCGGCGCCACCACCAATCACCACTACATCAAGCTGTTCTACACGCTCATTCATTCTATGTTCTCTGCACAATTCGATTCTCTCGGGCTGCTCTGCTGAACTAAGGTAATACCCAACCGCTTATTATAGGGGCTTCACTGGCTGGGTGTACAAACTCGAAGAATATATCTCACGGCATTAGGCGCACAGATAACACCTGATATACTCACGCCCCATTAATGAGCGACGTCAGCCCTTAGATTACACCGTACCCGCTCCCACGAATTGAACAGGCAGAGAAGCATGAGACCAGACTGGGATGAATACTTCATCGACATGATGAACACCGTGGCGAGGCGAGCGACCTGCGACCGCGGCAAGTCTGGCTGCATCATCGTCAGGGACAAACGCATAATATCCACCGGTTATGTTGGCTCGCCCTCGGGCCTGCCCCACTGTGATGAGGTCGGCCACCTCATGAAGCAGGTGATTGATGACGACGGCACCACCCGCCAGCACTGCATGCGCACGATTCACGCCGAGCAAAACGCCATCTGCCAAGCGGCCAGACACGGTATTTCGCTTGAGGGCAGCACCCTCTATTGCAAGATGGAGCCCTGCCGCGTGTGCGCCATGTTGATCATCAGCTGCGGAATAAAAACGGTGGTGGCCAAGTCGATGTACCACGCAGCCGAAGAAACCCGTGAGATGTTCAAACTCGCCGGCGTTGAAATGCGCGTTGTCGATCAAGCCATTGAGAGTTACGACAACCAATAAAATAGTCATCCCGCCATCAGAGCCGCACACAACAGCGGCTTATTATTAAGACCAAGGGAATACCAGCCAGCCGCGCCCATAACTGCCTCACACCCACAGACCAACACCTATAACACCGCCCTCAACAACGGCTACACTTACGCTTAGCCCAAGGTCTCCCACTTGCGCGCACAGATTAGGAAGCAGCCATGGCGCCACGGCAGGATGCACTCAACGGCACCTTTAAAATCGATAAAAATGGTAAAATACTCTGGGCAGACGAGAATGCCAGACGCCAGCTGCACATAGAGCAAGAGCCTGCCCAACTCGAGCAGCTCATCACCCTAGAGGGTGGCAAAGCCCTGCCCGAACACCTTAAGTCCGTAATCGAAGCCGCATCCTATGGCACCCGTGGCAGTTGGGCCATTATCCACCCCCTGCACCAGCCAGAACTCAGTTTTCAGCTATCCGCCTGGATCGATAACGACAACAAAGAACACCTTATTTGCCACCTAAATCCGACCCTCACACCGAACAAAGAGACAGGCGCCCCCTCTACGGACATGCTCACCATCCTCTCGGATTTGCAGCAGGATTACATCGCCGACAAAGGCTCTTTCTATGTTTTCGGTCGCGCACTCGACGCCCTGCTGACACTCACCGACAGTGGTTATGGATTCATCGGCGAAATTTTGCAGGATGCCCAAGGCAAGAACCTGCTCAAGACACACGCCATCACCAACATTGCCTGGAACGGTGATACACGCCGTTTTTATGAACAGAACGCACCCACGGGCATGGAATTCACCAATCACGACACTCTGTTTGGGCATACGGTTAAAACGGGACAAACCCACATTAGCAATACCCCGAGCAGCGATCCTAAACGCGGCGGTCTGCCCGCTGGTCACCCCAGCCTTGATCACTATATGGGCATCCCAATTATGGTGGGCGAAGAGTTCATCGGTATGGCGGGTATCGCCAACCGAGCCGGTGGCTACGATGCGGGGCTCACCCAGGAACTCACCCCATTGATCAACACTTTGGGCATACTGCTCGGCGCGTTTCGCACGGAACAAAAACGCCGCCACACCGAGGCCCAGTTACGCAGCAAGGCCTATGAACTGGAGCAAGCCAACAGAGCAAAAACACGTTTCTTTGCCACCATGTCACACGAGCTGCGCACCCCCTTAAATTCTATATTGGGTTTTTCACGACGCCTGCAAAAAACCTTAGCGGGCACACTGACGCCGCGCAATGAGAATGCGTTTGACGCGGTCATTCGCAACGCTCAACACCTGACAAACATGATCAATGACATACTCGACATATCAAAAATTGAGGCTGGCAAGGTCGAATTAGACCGCCAACAATTAAGAGCTCAAGGTATTATTAACCAAGCGCTCACCAACATCAGAGGCATGGCTGAACAACAGCGGGTCAGCATTATTGACAAGACACCCCATGAGCTTCGAGACATAGAAATAGACGGCGATGAACAGCGCCTGCTGCAAATAACCCTTAACTTGCTTTCCAATGCCATTAAGTATGGTGAGGGCGCGGACGTAGAAATTTACCTACGATTATGTAACAACAACGAAGTGGCCTTCGTGGTTGAAGACTTTGGTTCAGGTATCGAGGAGGCGGCTAAAGACTACCTATTCCAAGACTACAGCCGCCTAGCGGAAGCTGAGGGCAAGCACATACAAGGCACGGGGCTGGGCTTATCCCTCGTCGCTGAGTTAACTCAACTGCACGGCGGTCGCTACTGGGTCGAGTCGGAGGTAGGGAAAGGTTGCCGCTTCTACGTGGCCTTCCCGATTTCTCATTAACTTCACCGATCCAGACACCATAAAACGGCCTGCCGCACCAGCGCCGAGAAAGTCACGTATTTATTAGGATAAATCGAAAACTAAATTTGAGACTTTCACTGACATAAAAAAGCCGCCATTGAATCTCGACGGCGGCTTTTCAATAGCGATCGAACAGATCGCTAGGGCTAGTCGTCAGCGATGCTGATGGTCGGCATAACACCCGTCGCCTTGGATTGGCGCACCTGTGCCAAAGCGACACGTCGCGCTATCGCCCGATAGAGCTTCGCGTGTTCAGACTCGGCGTCTTGCGCCACCGTCGGGCAGCCATCGTCGGCCTGCTGACGAATATCCAGCGCCAGCGGCAGAGCGCCCAACACTTGGGTTTGATAATCAGCGGCAATACGCTCGCCACCACCGGCGCCAAAAATGTGTTCCTCATGCCCGCAGCTCGAGCAAATGTGCGTGGCCATGTTTTCCACCACACCCAGTACCGGCACGCTCACCTTGCGGAACATCTCGATGCCTTTCTTGGCGTCGAGCAGGGCAATGTCCTGTGGGGTGGTGACAACTACCGATCCGGACACAGGTACCTTCTGCGACAGGGTCAGCTGTATATCACCCGTGCCCGGCGGCATATCAATGATCAGGTAGTCGAGTTCTGGCCATGCGGTTTGTGTCAGCAACTGCTGCAACGCGCCGCTGGCCATAGGCCCTCGCCACACCATCGGCGTTTTCTCCGTAACCATATAACCCATGGAGATAGTGTGAATCCCGTGCGCCTCAATCGGCACCATCCACTTCTGATCAATCACTTCCGGGCGCTGACTGCCAACCCCAAACATCTGCGGTACGCTGGGTCCATAAATATCAGCGTCCAGTAACCCAACGCTGGCCCCCTCGACGGACAACGCCAGCGCCAAGTTAGCCGCTGTGGTCGACTTACCCACGCCGCCCTTGCCCGACGCCACCGCGATGATGTTTTTTACATTGTGGATGCGAGCCTTTTCATCAACCACCGGCGCGGCTGTAACCTGCCACTCGATGTCTAAATCCACATCCGCCACACCAGGCAGATCGCGCAGCGCTTGCCACACTTGCTCACTGAGGCTTTCCTGCAGCGCATCAACTGGCACACAGAAGCTCAAGGTTACGGAGAGTTTATCGCCAGTAAGGCGACTATCAATCTCTGCCAGTTCGGCGAGGCTCGCATCAAACTCAGTGATTACCAGCTGGGCCAACACCGCCTGCGCGGCTTGTGTCACATCACTCATCATTCTTCCTCATCGCGGCGCCACACAACATGACGCGGATCACTGGGGGACATAAATCATAGGGGGACATCATAGGGACCAATACAGAAAAACCAAGCGACTTATGACTCTCGATAACAGAAAATTCCAATGATGCTCAACGGCTCAACCGCACAGCCATACATTGCCGAACGACAAGGTGCTAAAAACACTAAGTTCACTCATAGTTTTCACGGTTAAAGGCCTGATTTTGAACAGGGAAAATGCTATAGTCGCGGGCTTTTTACGGGGCTGAGAATAGGCCTCGGTGATTAGTAGCGTGACCGGCCGTGTTCATCGCCCGTCAGCAGCTATATTTAACCGGTTGCGCCGACCATTTTCGGCGCCCCAAATGTTTAACCCCATGGCGCTTAACCCCGCCATGACGGCTAAGCAGAACAGTTGAGTGGAAAACACATGTCTGAGCCTCGCAAAATTCTGGTAACCAGTGCCCTTCCTTACGCCAATGGTTCCATTCACCTTGGCCACCTGGTGGAATACATCCAAACGGATATCTGGGTACGCTTCCAAAAATTGCGTGGCAATCAGTGCACTTACGTCTGCGCCGACGATGCCCACGGCACCGCCATCATGCTCAAAGCTGAGCAACTGGGCCTGACTTCAGAGCAGCAGATCGCTAACGTAAAAGCCGAACACGAAGCCGACTTCGCCGCTTTTAACATCCAGTTCGACAATTTTCTTTCGACCCACGCTGAGGAAAACCGCGAGCTGACCGGTTTGATCTACGGCCGTTTGAAAGAGAATGGCCACATAGCCAGCCGCAAAATCACCCAGGCGTTCGACCCAGAGAAAGAAATCTTCCTCGCCGATCGTTACATCAAAGGCGGCTGCCCTAAGTGCAAAGCCGACGACCAGTACGGCGACAACTGTGAAGCCTGTGGCGCGACTTATTCACCGAGCGAGCTGATCAATCCTAAATCGATGATCTCCGGCGCCACGCCGATCGAGAAGGATTCCGAGCATTTCTTCTTTAAGTTGCCGGAGTTCACCGAGTTCCTGCATGGCTGGACGCGCTCCGGCACACTGCAAAATGAAGTGGCCAACAAGCTGGCCGAGTGGCTCGACTCCGGTTTACAGGAGTGGGACATCTCCCGCGACGCACCCTACTTTGGCTTCGAAATCCCAGGCGAGCCGGGCAAGTACTTCTACGTGTGGCTGGACGCGCCTATCGGCTACATGGCCAGTTTCAAAAATCTTTGTGATCGTACCAAAGGACTGGATTTTGAAGAGTACTGGAAGAAAGATTCCAGCACCGAGCTGTATCACTTTATCGGCAAGGACATCATCAATTTCCACGCCCTGTTCTGGCCAGCCATACTGCACTCTGCCGACTTCCGCACGCCAACCAAGGTTTGCGTACACGGTTTCCTAACCGTCAACGGTAAGAAGATGTCCAAGTCGCGCGGCACCTTTATTAACGCCCGCACCTATTTAGACCACCTGAACCCTGAGTATCTGCGCTACTACTTCGCCGCCAAGCTGAGCAGCAACGTTGATGACCTCGATCTGAACCTCGAAGATTTCACCCAGCGTGTGAACTCTGATCTGGTCGGCAAGGTGGTCAACATCGCCAGCCGCACCGCCAAGTTCGTACAGAAGGCCGGTGGCAATCTGTCGGAGAACATTGCCGATCAAGTGCTGTGGCAGCAGTTTGAAGACGCCGGGCAGGTCATCAGTGACCTGTATGAAGCCCGCGACTTCGGCAAGGCCATGCGCGAGATCATGGCGCTGGCTGACGCCGCCAACGAATACATCGCCGCTCAAGCCCCTTGGTCTATGGCCAAGGAAGTGGGCCGCGAACAGGACGTGTTGGATGTCTGCACCATGGGCATCAACATGTTCCGCGCGCTGCTGACCTACCTCAAGCCGGTACTGCCGGAACTGGCGGAAAAGACCGAAGCCTTCTTGGGCGAAGAGCTGAGCTGGACCGGCACCATCGAGTTCCGCAAGGGCATGGCCATCAACAAGTTCAAACCCATGCTGGTGCGCATAGAGAAAGACAAGGTCGACGCCATGCTCGAGGCCAGCAAAGAAGTGCTCGCCGCGGAGCCAGCACCTTTGGCAGCAGCCAATACGGCCGAATCCGATAATGATGAACTCGGCTCAGAGTCTTCAACGGAATTAAACAAAGAACCTCTCTGCGAGGAAATCAGCTTTGACGATTTCGCCAAGGTCGACCTGCGCATTGCACTGATCAAGGACGCCCAGCACGTTAAGGGCGCCAACAAACTGCTGCAACTGACCCTCGATCTCGGTGGAGACCATGAGCAAGGGCTCCGCAACGTTTTCTCCGGTATCAAGAGCGCTTACGAGCCGGAAGACCTTATTGGCAAGCTGACGGTGATGGTGGCCAACCTGGCGCCGCGCAAGATGAAGTTCGGCATGAGCGAAGGTATGGTGCTGGCCGCCGGCCCAGGCAAAGAGGAAATCTACCTACTGGAGCCGCACGCTGGCGCCAAACCAGGCCAGCGCGTGATGTAAGTAAAAGCCTGTTTTAGCGGCCTTGCGTGCAATAAAACTTAACGCGGGACAACTTGACGATTATGTCCGACATTCGTATAAGTATTCCATCTCTATCCCATAACCATTTTACGCGTTAAGGCCGGGGCTCTCACTGCAGTATTGTTAACCTCTACCATAGCGCCTTGGGGCTCACGCCAAACAGAGCCCCAAGCCCAAATTCATAAGAAGGTACTCCGCCATGACCGACTTTATGGTCATTCTCATCAGCACGATATTGGTTAACAACTTTGTGTTGGTGCAGTTTCTTGGCCTCTGCCCTTTCATGGGTGTGTCCAATAAATTAGAAACCGCGATTGGCATGGGTGGCGCCACCACCTTTGTACTGACGCTCGCCGCGATTTGTAGCTACCTAGTATCCAGCTACATACTGGTGCCGCTGGGCCTTGAGTACCTCAAAACCATTTCGTTCATCCTCGTGATCGCCGTGGTCGTGCAGTTCGCCAAAATGTTCATCGAAAAAACCAGCCCACTGCTCTACCGCGTACTCGGCGTATTCTTACCGCTGATCACCACCAACTGTGCGGTACTGGGTGTGGCGCTGCAGAACAGCGCCAAAGCCCATACGTTTGTTGAGTCGACCCTCTACGGTTTCGGCGCCGCGCTGGGTTTCTCGCTGGTGTTAATTCTATTCTCCGCCATGCGTGAACGCCTGGCCGTGGCGGATGTGCCGACGCCATTCAAAGGTGCGGCCATCGGCATGATTACCGCCGGTTTAATGTCGCTGGCCTTTATGGGCTTCAGCGGACTTGTATGAGGTACATCAGGATCCACGCATAACGGCGTTTATAAATGATCATTCACTGCGCGTGAACTCACATTTTTCGCCTTGCTCTACACGGATTCTGAGGCACCGATAGAATTGACTGACGGTGATGGAAAAACAGTACTAACAAGGTAACAAGACCTGATTATGTTTGAGCTTCTAATACAAAATCCTTTTCTCGGCGCACTGGTAGCGCTGGCCGGTTTGGCGCTGATTTTCGGCGCCATCCTTGGCTATGCCGCTGTGCAGTTCAAGGTGGAAGGCGACCCCATTGTTGATCAGCTCGATAACCTGCTGCCGCAAACTCAGTGTGGCCAGTGCAGTTTCCCCGGTTGTCGACCATACGCCGAAGCCATCGCCAATGGCGACGCCATCAATAAGTGCCCACCTGGCGGCCAAGGCACCATCAACGCCATTGCCGACCTACTCGACGTGGAAGCACCGACACTGGATGAAGAACACGGCGAAGAGACGGAAGTAAAAACCGTCGCCTATATACGCGAAGACGAGTGCATCGGTTGCACCAAGTGTATTCAGGCCTGCCCGATGGACGCGATTTTAGGCGCAGCCAAACAAATGCACACCGTGATTGCCGATGAATGCACCGGCTGCGATCTGTGCGTAGAGCCTTGCCCCGTAGATTGCATCGACATGCTACCGGTGGAAAGCACCCTCGGCGACTGGAAGTGGGACAAACCCCCAGCCAGCCATGACGCCATCACCCTGAAGCTGATTGCCACCGACGCCAGTACCCTTGCAGGAAAAGACAGTGAACAGAACGGAGAGGCCGCGTGATTAAAGTTTGGAATCTCCCCGGCGGCATACACCCAGCCGAGAACAAAGCGCAATCCATGCAAGCACCACTGGGCAGCATCAGCTTACCCAGTGAAATGGTGCACCCGCTGGGTCAGCACATTGGCGCGCCCGCCGAGCCCACCGTCGCCGTTGGTGACAAGGTGTTGGCTGGTCAGTTAATCGCCAGTGCCAAGGGTTTTATCAGCGCCAACATTCACGCCTCAACCTCCGGCGTGGTCAGCGCGATTGAAGAGCGCCCGATCGTGCACCCATCGGGTATGGACGCACCTTGCATCATCATCACGCCCGACGGACTCGACCAGAGCATCGTTTTCGAGCGCAGCGCAGACTACCTGGCGCTTGAGCGCGATGCGCTGCTCGAGAAAATCCGCAACGCGGGCATCACCGGCATGGGCGGCGCAGGCTTCCCAACGTCGGTTAAGCTCAACCCCCGTGACGCCATCAACACGCTTATCATAAACGGCACCGAGTGTGAGCCCTACATCACCGCCGATGACATGCTCATGCAGACACGCGCCGACGATGTGGTAAAGGGCATAGAGTTACTCGCCCACCTGCTGGGTAACCCTGAACGTGTGGTGATCGGCATTGAAGACAACAAGCCAGACGCCATCAAAGCCATGCAGACGGCCGCGCAAGGCAGCAGCGTTGAAGTCACCAGTTTTCCGACCAAATACCCATCGGGTGGTGAGAAACAACTGATTTATATTTTGACCGGTAAAGAGGTCCCGAGCGGTCAACTGCCTGGTAGCATCGGTATTGTGCTGCAGAATGTCGGCACCACCGTCGCAGCGCTGGAAGCCGTGCGCGATGGCAAGCCATTGTTTGAGCGCATCACCACGGTGGTCGGCGAAGCCCTTGGTAGCCAGCGCAACATTTTGGTGAAGCTCGGCACACCCATCCGCCACGTGCTCGAGCAGCATGCGTTTGATGAGCGCAAAGCCAGTCGCCTGATTGCCGGCGGTCCGATGATGGGTTTTGCCCTCGAGAGCAGTGATGCGCCCATCGTCAAAAGCAGTAACTGTATTCTCGCACCGAGCCAGCAAGAGCTGTCCGACCCACCGCCCGCACAAGCGTGTATTCGCTGCGGCATGTGCGCCGAAGCTTGCCCTGCAAGCTTGCTGCCACAGCAGATGTACTGGTACACCCTGGCGGAAGATTACGACAAGCTCGACGCCCACAACCTTCGCGACTGCATTGAATGCGGTGCTTGCTCCTTCGTCTGCCCGAGTAACATTCCGCTGGTGCAGTACTTCCGCGCCGGCAAGGGCGCCATGCGCCAGATAGCGGTCGAAAAAGAGAAGTCTGATCGCTCCCGCCAGCGTTTCGAATTCCGTCAAGAGCGTATTGTTAAAGCGGAAGCCGAGAAAGAAGCCAAGCGTGCCGCGCGCAAGCTGGCCGCCGAAGCCGCCAAGAAAAAACTCGCTGCCGCTAAAGCAGCCGGTGAGAGTAAAGAAACCCCAACCGCCAGCGCCGACCCCGTCGCTACGGCGATGGCCAACGCAAAAGCCAAAACACTTTCCCCAGCAGAGCAGCAGGCTAAGCTTGAGCGCGCACTCAGCAGCGCCAGCTCGCGGGTAGAAAAAGCCCGTGCCTCTGTCGCCACCAGCGAAGGTGACAAACAACAACGCTTTGAGGCCAATCTCAAACAAGCCGAGCTGAAGCAGCAAGAAGCCCAACAAAAACTCGACGAACTGAAAGCCGCGCCGGTGAACAGCGCGCCCGCAGTTGTCGATGAAAATGATCCCGTCGCCGCCGCCATTGCCCGCGCCAAGGCGAAGATGGATATGGACCCGCGTGAAAAACTCGCGTCCAACATAGAGTCACTTAATAAGCGATTAGCCAAGTCCGAAGACAAACTGGCCCAAGCCAAGAGCGATGGCGGCAATACCGTAGAGGCACTGCAAACCGGCCTCGATAAGCTTAAAGAGAAAATTGCCACGGCAGAGAAAGAGCTGGGTGAATTGCCTGCGGCCACAGCAAGAATACCCGCCGCGCCGGCAGAGCTAGACGCAGCAAGCGCTGCCATTGAGCGAGCGAAAGCCAAGGCCGCTGCCAGCGCCAGTATGTCGCCGGAAGAAAAACTAAAAGATCAGCTGACATCGATGACTGGTCGGATCGACAAGGCGCAGAGCAAACTCGCAAAAGCCAAGAGCGAAGGCAGCGACACCGCCGACGCAATGCAGCTCGGTGTGGATAAAATGCTCGCCAAGCGTGAGAAATTACGCGGTGAACTGGCGGCCATCAACCCAGCCGCCCTGTCCGAACTCGATGCAACCGCAAGCGCAGCAACTAAAGAAACCGCGCCGCTAGAGCAAAGCGTAGCCTCTGTGGTTGAGCAAAACCCAGAGCCGGTTATGGAAAAAGGCGCTGCGCCTGTTGCACCAAAAGACGCTGCAACGCTGGCCATTGAAAAAGCCAAGGCTAAAGCCGCCGCCAGCGCCAGCATGTCGCCGGAAGAGAAGCTCCGCGATCAACTGGCGTCCATGGAGAAACGCTTGGACAAAGCCCAGCAGCGTTTAGAAAAAGCCACTGCCGAGGGCGACGCCAATGTCGATGCCTTCCGCAGCGCTGCAGAAAAGCTCGAAGGTAAATTGGCCGCGACACGCAGTGAACTTGAAGCGTTGAGTTGAACGCGCCGGTCGCGTCATAACTCAACCCCCAACTCACCCCACGAAAGAATAACGAAAAAGTAGGAAGCAAGGTCCATGGCCTTTATGAAAATCACGTCGCCACACGCGCACAGCCCCGGCAGTACCGGCAATGTCATGCAGCAAGTTATGCTGGCGTGTATTCCCGGTCTGATCGCGTTGAGCTACTTCTTTGGCCCCGGCACGCTGATCAATGTCGTCATGGCGTGTTTTACCGCCGTGGTATGCGAAGCGGGCGTGCTGAAGCTACGCAACCGGCCCATCGCGTTTTACCTAAACGACTACAGCGCGCTGGTCACCGGCGTGCTGCTGGGTTTGGCGCTGCCACCCTACTGCCCCTGGTGGGTTGTAGCCGTCGGCACCGCTTCGGCCATTATTTTGGCCAAACACTTGTATGGGGGAATGGGCTATAACCCATTTAACCCAGCCATGGTGGGCTACGTCATCCTGTTGATCTCTTTCCCCCTTGAAATGACCCAATGGGCTGTACCGCGCCCGCTACTCGAAGAAGGCCAAGCCTTGATGGGGCCGCTGAGCGCGCTGCAACAAATTTGGTTTGGCGGCGGAGCCGAAAGCATCTTTGACAGTTACACCGGCGCCACACCACTGGATGTGTTCAAACAGAACAGCTCTCAATTGCTTGATCAACTTTACCGCGATGCCCCAGTCTTAGCCGAAGGCCGCTGGGCAGGCGCTGGGGTTGAATGGGCGAACGTTGGCTTTTTAATCGGCGGCCTCTATCTGCTCTACAAGCGTATTTTCACCTGGCACGCGCCGGTGAGCATGCTCGCCAGCATCTTCATTTTATCCAGCCTTTTTTACGATGGTGGCAGCTCCAACAGCGGCGGTTCACCTCTGTTCCATCTGCTCAGTGGCGCCACCATGTTGGGTGCATTTTTTATCGCCACCGACCCGGTGTCCTCCGCTGTGAGTACAAAAGGCCGCCTGATCTACGGTGCGGGCATTGGTGTGTTGGTGTATCTGATTCGCGTATGGGGTAACTACCCAGACGCCGTCGCCTTTGCCGTACTGCTGATGAACTTCGCCGCGCCGTTTATTGACCACTACACCCTGCCGCGTACCTATGGCCATAGCAAGTCACGCCGCGCCACCGAAAAGCAGGAGGGATAACAACATGCTGCTAGGTAAATCCATCAGCACCAACAGCCTGCTACTCGGCGCCTTTGCTCTGGTCACGGCGGGTATTCTCGCCGGTACCAAGGCCGGTACCGAAGATCGTATTGCCGCCGCCGAGCGCATGGCCGCGCAGAAAGCGCTACTGGAAATTGTGCCTCTTGAGCGCCACAACAACGACCTACTATTAGACACCGTGCGCATTGATGAAGAGCACTGGGCCAAGCTCGGTCTTAAACTCGGCGGCGACATTAACGTGGCGCGTGAAGACGGTAAAGCCATTGCGGCCATCATCCCCGCCGTTGCCCCCGACGGTTACAGCGGTGAGATCAGACTCATTATTGGCGTCAACGCCGACGGCAGTGTCGCCGGTGTGCGCATACTCGGACACAATGAAACCCCTGGGCTCGGTGATAAGGTCGATCTAAAGAAAAGCGATTGGGTCTTGGGGTTCAATGGCCACTCGCTCGGTAACCCCACACCTGAAGGCTGGGCCGTAAAGAAAGACGGCGGCGAGTTCGATCAGTTTACCGGTGCGACGATTACCCCGCGCGCGGTGGTCAACCAAGTAAAACGCGCCCTCGAGTTTTTTGAACAAGCGCAGCCACTGCGAATGCTAAAAGTAGAGAGTTCCACCGAACCTCATATCAATGCTTCCAAAATTAAAACCACCAGTATTAAAGCAGCGAAACAACCACAGCAGGGCGCGCCGTCATGAGCACCGAAACAGAAGCCGTAGAGGTTAAAGAAGCCAGCCCCTACAAAGAGATTTCCGTTAACGGCCTGTGGAAAAACAACCCAGCTCTCGTACAGCTGCTGGGTTTATGCCCACTGCTGGCTGTGAGCGGCAGCGTGGTTAACGCTCTGGGCCTTGGCCTAGCGACCATTGTGGTGTTGGTCGGTTCGAACGTGGCTGTGTCGCTGATTCGTAAAGCTGTGTCCGACGCGGTACGCCTGCCAGCGTTTGTGATGATCATTGCCTCGTTCACCACCTGCACCGAACTGCTGATGAAGGCCTATACCTTCGAGCTGTATCAAATACTCGGGATTTTTATTCCGCTGATCGTCACCAACTGCGCCATTCTCGGCCGCGCCGACGCCTTCGCCAGTAAGAACCCAGTACTGCCCTCGGCGCTCGACGGACTGATGATGGGCCTCGGCTTTACCTTGGTACTAGCGGCAGTCGGTTCTATTCGTGAAATTATCGGCAACGGCACCCTGTTTGCCGACATGCACCTGCTGCTCGGCGACATCGCCAGCAACTGGACGCTCAATGTACTGGGCGACAACTACCCGGGCATGCTGGTGGCCGTATTGCCGCCGGGTGCATTTATTGTCACCGGCTTTTTGATTGCGCTGAAAAATATCATCGATAAAAAGCTGGCCGAAAGGGAAAAGGCCCAGCGTGTTGCGCCCGTCGTGAAAGGCAGCAAGCGGGTGAGAACCACAGGCACGATCACCTAAGCGTCCAGTTTGCGTTTAAAAGAAAAAGGCCACGTCCCTAAAGGGGGCGTGGCCTTTTTAATACCGGCCCGCTAAGCGCGCACGGCAACTATAACGACAGCAGCCTATCGGTTTTAGCCGCCATGACAAAGTCATTGCGGTGCAGGCCATTAATTTTATGCGTCCACCAGATGACCGTCACCTTGCCCCACTCCAGTAAAATAGCCGGGTGATGGCTGTGTTGCTCAGCCAACTCAGCAACCCGATTGGTAAACGTCTGAGCATCTACAAAATTTTTAAAGACAAACAAGCGTTGCAGCTGTTTCACCCCGTCAACCGCACAGAGCTGCCACTCAGGCAAAGCCGCCAACAACTCGGGCATCGCCTGCTCACTGACCTCTGGGGCACCAACTCGACAGGCCTCGCACTCACCTGCCGCTAACTGACAAAAGACCTCACCGGACATCAAACACCTCATATTTGTTACGCTACACTGATCAAAACACACAGGGTAGCTTAGCTCGAAACTGGGCAGGAATACGATCACACACCCTAACTTCATCCACCGAGACCAGACAGTAGTGTAGATAGGCTGTGGCGATACAGACCTCCAGGTATACTCCGCGGGCCCAAATTAGCTTGACCGAGCCCAAATCAGAGGAAGGCAGGCGCCCCCCTCGAATAAGGGAGAAGCGTCATAGCCCTTTGATTTTCATTAGCCTCATATTAAGATCAATAGCCAAAGGGCTAAACAAACGTTTATAGAGAGGCTGCTGCCCAGTGTGGCTTTATAGCCCTCCAAAATTAAAGCCTGTAAAAACAATATGTTATGGCCTACATTACTTTTTCGGCCCTAATTTGGAAGCAAAATAATATAAAACCAAAGGCGTATGAGTCGGCAATTACACTCAGGATCCAAACCCGTGCATGAACTTATAGATGATTTTATCGAAATGAATCAGGCTGGACTCGTCTTAGAGCTGTGTAAAAAGCACTATGATAAGAATGTGCTGATGCTAAATAATGGCGCTGTTTTCGCGCAGTCCATGAATGAGTCATACGACAAACAAAAAGGTTTTGTCGAGTCCATCAGCGAGTTTGATGTAAAGTTGGTTTCAAGAGAAATCACCGGTAATACGGCTGAACTCACCTTCGACTACAAAATGACCAACAAAGATTCAAACGTCACCGAATTCACAGGCAAACATGTCCAAACATGGGAAAACCAAAAGATCGTCCGAGAAGAATACTTCTCACTTGGTTAAACACAGCATACCCAGTACGACGACACCGTTTACGTGACACAGGTTCACGACGTAAAATGCACTTTAGCTTTGTCGTCACTATTCAACATCAGGAAGTAAATACAGCTCATGCCCACTAAAGAGTTCATACACCAGCGAATTTGTATTTATGCTGGAAAAGATTTTGATCCGTCTATTGATGAGCATGTTCATGATATTTTGCGTTCTAAATTCAACATCCACTTGCCACAGAGACCGTCAATCGAAGAATCTCTAAGGTCTACGACGAGTGACCATGAAATTATCGACCTGATCCTAGACTATCGCACAATCGACCAATCACCATCCGTATGAGCCACGCAGCCAAAAAGCTTGCGAATATCGCCTTCGGCTGGACTTCACAACGCCCAACTCAGTAGAAATGGCGTTATTCATTTTTAAATCACAGTAAGAGAATTTTAATGGCAAAGCCTAATTACTCATTTGAGAAGCGACAAAAAGAGCTTGCAAAGAAAAAGAAGAAGGAAGAAAAACGCCTTAAAAAGCTGGAGCCAAGCCCCGCGGAAGTTGACGCCGAGCAGGCTCCATTAGCCAGCGATCAGGAACCACCTATTGATGGTGCTACCTAATACAAAAACCTGTTAACATCGAGTTTTATACAACCAACCGATAGATTTGGTCGGGGATAAAAAAACGTTCACCTACACACAAAGGAAGACAACATGAGCAAAGGTACAGTTAAGTGGTTCAACGCCGACAAAGGCTTCGGCTTTATCACTCCTGAAGATGGCGGCAACGATTTGTTTGTTCACCATTCAGAAATCCAAGCTGGCGGTGGATACGCAACTTTGAATGATGGCCAAGCCGTTGAATTTGAAGTTGGACAGGGCCAAAAAGGGCCTTGTGCAAATAAAGTAGTGCCTGTTTAAGTTTTACACAGAGCAAACTGCTGTATTTGATCTTCGGCTACTGTCGGTTTTCAGCTACATCTGAATAAACCGACAGCAGCGCGCAGGCATAAAAAAACCGAGGTGCCCTTGAGGTACCTCGGTTTTTTTATGCGCGTCGATTAAGGGTGACTTAACCTGCCCTACTTAACTTCAATCACCCCCTCTTCAATCATCGCCTTCCAGATCTTTGGACCTGTCTCGTGTACGGATACACCGTTCACATCCACAGCTACGGTAACCGGCATATCTTCAACTGTAAATTCGTAGATGGCCTCCATACCCAAGTCAGCAAAACCGACAACCTTAGCGGCTTTGATCGCCTTGGAGACCAGATAAGCAGATCCACCAACGGCCATGAGGTAAACAGCCTTGTTGTCTTTGATGGCTTCAATCGCCGTTGGCCCCCGCTCAGCCTTACCGACCATACCGATCAGGCCGGTTTCTTCCAGCATCGTGCGGGTGAACTTATCCATACGTGTGGCGGTGGTTGGGCCAGCAGGACCGACGGCTTCGTCGCCCATTGGATCAACAGGACCTACGTAGTAGATCATGCGGCCTTGCATGGAAACAGGCAATTCTTCGCCTTTGGCCAGCATATCGATCATGCGCTTGTGCGCCGCATCGCGGCCGGTCAACAACTTACCGGACAGCAGTACCGTTTCGCCTGGCTGCCACTCGAGCAGGTCTTCTTTCTTCAGTGTGTCGAGATTGACGCGGCGTGCATCGCCCACTTCCCACTCGATTTCTGGCCAGTCTTCCAGCTTCGGTGGGGTCTGGAAAGAAGGACCTGAACCGTCGAGGGTAAACTTACACAGGCGCGTGGCGGCGCAGTTAGGAATAATCGCCACCGGCTTGTTGGCAGCGTGGGTAGGACAGTCCTTGATTTTGACGTCCAGCACGGTGGTCAAACCACCCAGGCCCTGAGCGCCAATACCGAGGTTATTGACCTTTTCCATCAGCTCGATACGCAGCTCTTCACTGCGACCGACCGGGCCACGTTCGATCAAGTCTTGAATATCGATCGGGTCTAGTAACGCTTCTTTGGCCATGGCCAAGGCTTTATCCGCCGTGCCGCCAATGCCTATGCCGAGGATACCTGGCGGACACCAGCCAGCGCCCATGGTCGGCAACATCTTCAACACCCAGTCAACGACTGAGTCAGATGGGTTGAGCATGGCAAATTTGGTCTTGGCCTCACTGCCGCCGCCCTTGGCGACTACGTGCACTTCCAACTTGTCACCGGTGACCATCTTGTAGGTGATCATCGCCGGGGTGTTGTCGCCGGTGTTCTTGCGCGCCCCGTCTGGATCAGCCAGCACGGAAGCACGCAGCTTGTTGTCTGGGTGGTTGTACGCGCGGCGCACGCCTTCATTGATCATGTCTTCGATGCTGCAATCGCTGTCCCACTGCACGTCCATACCGATCTTCATGATCACGCTGACGATACCGGTATCCTGACAAATCGGGCGGTGGCCCTCGGCGCACATGCGCGAGTTAATCAGGATCTGCGCCATGGCGTCTTTCGCCGCTGGGCTGGCTTCGCGCTTATAAGCAGCGTAGACCGCGTCGATAAAGTCTTTCGGGTGGTAGTAGGAAATAAACTGCAGGGCATCGGTGATGCTGTCAATCAGGTCGTCTTTGCGGATTACCGTAGTCATGGCGTGTCTCGTACTCTTAACAGGTGGTTGTCACAGGTGGTTTGTAATCACGATTAGCGCCCCCGTATTAAAGGACATCAGCAACCGCTTCACTTGTTCTCTCTGCTCATTATAGCGTGTGGACGCCTGCCGCTCTTTATTGTGGCCTGAAGCTGCTTCAGTACCCAACCGGCTTATTTACCGCCCCACTTTGGTGGGCGATTCTACACCAAGGATGATGTTTTGTCCGCGCCAAATAGCAGCCCCTCTAGCCTTCGAGGGCTCATCACTGGCGCTCTACGTTCCTCGCTATAGTCATTCACAACCCACTATATTCCTCTGTTACACAGGCGCGCTAGAAGCGTTATGCATAAGCAATGTTTTAGGCGCCAAAAGCAACCGTTGGGCTTGTTAACCAACACTTCATCGACTATTACCTTCCCATAGCTATAACAATCCAGCGATGGTAAATAAGGACGTGAACCATGTGGGACATTCGTACACTCTCTCTGCGCTATAAAATTTTCGCGGTGGCTTTTATTGGTGGCCTAGGTTTCATTTCCTACCTCACATTTAACCTCATCAACCAGCAAACGCTCGAGTCTCGCCTGCAGCAAATTGAGCACGTCAGCTTTCCCGTTGTGGGGCTGGTCAATGAATCCTCGCTAACCCTTTTTAAAGTTCGCAACAGTTTGGGCAACGCCATCGCGGGCAGTGATAGCGACCTAGTTCTAGAGGCGCAGGAGCACACTAACACCATGCTGCAATTGATTGAGCAGCTCGGCAGTTATGATCGCGCCCACAAGCAGCAAGCCGATCAACTCAAGAAACTCTACCTAAATTACTGGCGGCCCGCCGAGCGACTTGCCCACGGCATGATTGAGGGCAACTTAGAGCTTAGCGAATTGGCCGCCGGCGCCGTCGCCGCCAATAAAAACTACGACACCTATAGCAAACAACTCGCCAGCCTGCGCAGTGAAAATATTCAAACCTTTCAACAAGATATTGTCAGTGTTCGGAAAGAAGCCGGTAACACCCTACATATTGGTTTTATCATTGCTTTCGTCATGCTGGCGCTACTGGCCGCTAGCGCTTGGTTTATCGCCGCGCAAATCACCAGTACAGTGAAGCGCATAGTCACTTCTCTGGCCGAGATGTCGACGGGCAAAGGCGACCTGACCGTGCGCTTGCACACCCGGGTGAAGGACGAGGTGGGGGATCTGGTCGAGAACTTTAACGGTTTTATCAGCCACCTTCAGCTGCTCGTGCGGGTGATGGCAAATTTAAGCCTAGGTGTCTCCGAAGGCTCTGAGCGCGTCAATGAGATCGCCACCTCAACCCGTGGCGGGGTCCAAAAACAGCAGGAGCAAATCAACATGGTGGCCACGGCGGTCACCGAGATGTCGTCCACCGCGCTGGAGGTCGCACGCAATGCCAATCAAGCCGCCGAAGCCACCGCACAGGCCAACACGGAAACTGAATCGTCGCGGGCGGTAATGGCGGACAACATTGAAGCCATATCAAGCCTAGTGGTCGAACTAGAAGCCGCCCAGGGGGTTATCAGCCGCTTGGCCAAAGAGAGCGAAATGATTGGCAGCGCCTCTGAGACGATTCAGGGCATTGCCGCACAAACCAACCTACTGGCCCTGAATGCCGCCATTGAAGCAGCCCGCGCGGGTGAGCAGGGCCGTGGTTTTGCCGTGGTCGCAGATGAGGTTCGCGCCCTAGCTGCCCGTACGGAGCAGAGTACCAGCGAAATAGGCAGTGTTATTGAGCGCCTACAGGACGGAGCCAACGAAGCCGTTCACGTCATGACCGAGAGTCAGGCACACGCCCAGCAGGTTGTGGATAAATCACGTCAAGCTCAGGATTCACTCGACAAGGTGATGCGCCACGTTGAGGTCATCAACAACATGAACGCTCAAATGGCTACCGCCGCAGGTGAACAGCGCGCAGTTGCTGAAGAGGTGAGCCGTAACATTGTGCAGATCAACACTCTGTCTGAAGATACCGTCAGCCAAGCGCAACATGCCGCCGACGCCTCCTCTGATCTCGCTGCACAGGCTGATCACCTGCGTAATATCGTCGGTGAATTCCAAGTCTAAGTCCCCCCTAGAGAGGCGATCGCCCCTCTGCCAACCAACAGTAAAATCACTAAGCTAGTGTTCACTAGCCTACAGTTAGTGCCTCCAAAAACTTGCAAACACCATATGTAGGTCTAAACTTATTTTTAAGGCGATGAGTGAATAAGTAATCAACTGCTTAATAACTCACCGAGGGCCGCCAAGGTATGTTCGACATACGTAAGGCGAATATAATAAGCCCCGTCTTGAAGCGACATTCTGAATAACTGCGAGGCCCCACCGCCGCAATGATGACCACAGCCCATACGCTGTCTCCATCCGCACACGAGCTGACGCCAAGCTTGTACAGGCTTCGACTCCCCCTAAGAAACACCTATTTCATGATTAACCACTGGCCCAACACGCTTACCCGCGTGGGACCGAGTGATTCTGTAGCATTCATTTCCGGAGATTTTCATGGCCATCCTGATTGAGCCCTGCCCCTTTTGTAACAGTGGCAATCTACACATCAGCCACCGTTTAATGACCCACACGATCATCTGCCAGAGCTGTAAGTCCAGCGGACCACACCGCCGAGATGTCGAGAGCTCGCTGCTGGAGTGGAACCACACAGCCAAATTGTTGCGCCAAGCCCGCTGCCATGGCGAGCCTCAGGTACACGGCCACTTACATGAATTGGAAGACGCCGTGCGCAACCTTGCGAGCATACTAAGGCACGATCAACAACCACAACCAGAGTGCGAAAGCCTCTAACCTTAACCCACGCCACAACGTAAAAAGGCTGCAATAGCAGCCTTTCCTCGTCCCTCTAATATTCTCAATCACCCCGCAGCAGCCCCGTTAAACGCTAATTAGCCGCAGATGCTTGGTTCAGGCGCTGCTGAATTTTCAGCAATTCACGGTTGGTCGAACGCCGGTACGCGTCCATCGAAGCGACGGCCTCGACATTGGCGTTAACCCGATCAACCAGTGTGCTTTGAAGCTTGTTAACCTGCAGCCCTAAACCGTTCGCCTGATCTGCCAGGTCACGCATTTGCGCTTGCTGCTCCACCGACGTTCCCTCGGCCATCGCTAACTGTTCGTGCAACTGCGCTAAGTCCTGCGTTAGCTGCGTTAACAAGCTCTTATTGGCACCGAGAGACGACGTTAGCTTAGTCGCGTCAGCCGTAACACTCTTCTGCTGCTTTTTTAAGGCACTCAACGATGACTTAACCGACGCCAAGCCCTTCTTATTGCCGTCGATTGCCTTGCGATTACGATCTTGGGACACCCCCCAAAGCTTGCGGATTTCAGAGTCGGCCCATTTCAACTTAGCGCCCAAGGCAGCAACCGATTGACTGGACTCATCATCGGAAAGTGACAAGCGGCCCTCCAACTCTTGAATGCGCTGCTCAGCCGACACGGATGCCGCTCGGCTCTTTAATAATTCAGAGTAAACAAAACCGGCCAGCCCCAGCCCAGTCAGAGCCAGTACGAGTGCAAAGGGAAGCAGTGGCGAGGACTTCATCACGGTGCGCGGAGGTTGGGGAGCCTGTACTGTACTCGGCGCCGAATTAGACACCGGCGCGGCGCGCTGCACTCGGGTTTTCTCCAGTGGCTTTTGCGCGGCACGCGCACTGGCGGCTGGGTGGGGGGCGGCCTCTAGGCCGGACATCGTTGGTTCTTTACGTTCCACTGACTTTTTACCTACAAAATGTTGATTAGGCTTCGAGTTATACCAAACCCACCTCACCTTTGATAGCAACAATAGCCACGCTATTGCAGCGCCTAGGTATAGAGGTAAGTAAAATACTCGCCCTGAAAATGAAAAAGCCGGCCCCGTGATAAACGGAGCCGGCCTTTTGCCGATGCTACTTGTATTAACCTTCAACCCCCGAGCGATTTCTGATTAAAAGAAATCGCTGATAAATCAGGGCCTGTTACGTGATTACAGGTAAACCAGCAATGCAGCAACAACGGCTGTCAGACCAAGACTCGAATGGATAACACCTTTTACGGTGGTCATTGGACCCATCTTGCCCTTAAGGCCGTTCGCTTCTAGTACTAGAATCAGCGCCAAGGCAACGAAAGTACCTGTGGTTAATTCCTGTGCGCCGTAACCGCCACCCAAACCGCCAGCGTGCGGGCCAGCGATCATAGCCAGAACCATTGGGCCGGAGAACAGCACGTTGGTACGTGAGGCCAACAGCGCTTTGGCACCTGCGGCAGGGCCATCACCCTGTGCACCATCGATACCCAGGGCAATCTTCTGTGCAGGCCAGATAACCAACCATACGTTTAGGAACATCAGTGTGCCCATCAACGCGCCACAGAGGATCCAGATGTTAAGACCGCCGTAACTCTTGAAAACACCAACCAGCAAAATCGCACCGGTCACGAAGGTGAACATAGCGCCCCAGCGGAACCACCAAAGTGCTTCAGGTGCCAGGTGAGCTTTTGCATCTTTCAGGCCTTCAGGTGATGCTTTTTTAAAGTAGCCACCCTGTACGAAGTTGAAATAGTAAAGCATGCCTATCCAGGTAATACCGAACAGCAAGTGGGCCCAACGAGCCAGAAAGTTTAATAATTCCATTGTGAATCTCCTAATACAGCGGCGGTCTAAAGTTTATTGTTATATCTCTCCACCGACCAAATCATGGCCAATTGAGGAACAGCGTTTGTTATAAGCGCAGGGCCCACCCAATGCAAGGGTTTGCAGCATAATCGATTAAAATACGCGCATGTCCATACACTAACTAAGGGTACTCTCCTTGCTAGTCGCTCAAAATACCGCATCATTGAATAAATCACGGAAATTCCCGCGGGAATGATCCAGATAAGTTGACCACTGATTTTTAGCTGGTAAGCTGCCCGCGCCTGTTGATCCGGCGGGCCAGGTTAAACAAGTCCGCCCAGAATGAGAGATGTAGAAAATGCCAAAGATTAATGTTTACACCGACATCAGTGAAGTAGAGCGCGAAGCCAAAAAAGACTACATTGACCGTCACTCCCCGTTCATTCACTGCGAGCCAAGCGCTAAAGCCGGTGAGACTTTCGAAGTAACTGTTCAAGTTGGTGCTGACTACCAGCACCCAGATGATATGGATCACTACATCTCTTCTGTTGCTCTTTACAACAAAGACACCAAAGTCGCTGAAGCGACTTTCTTCGCCGGTTCTCAGGGCGGTCAAGACAAGAAAGGCAACACTCGCGTTTCTTTTGGTGTTGTTCTGGAAAAAGACGCAACTCTGGTTGCGCACGCTTACTGCACAAAACACGGTGTATGGGAAAGCCAGCCAGAAGCAGTAGCCGTTGCTTAACTAAGCAACCTGCTCTGCCAAAAGCCCAGCCCGTGAAAACAGGCTGGGCTTTTTTATTTACAGGGACGTAATGGTCGATAACTGCTCCTGCATTATCGACACTTCCGCCATCCATGGCGGTCGTATGTCGCGGTGTCAGGATGACATGGAGCGACTATGCCTACAGGATGTAGGTATACCTGGTGTCCATGGATGGACATGGAAGGTATGTTCAGGCAGAAAACCGCTCCTGCGTTATCTGCACTTCCCGCATCCCTGCGGGTCGGATGAACGGTATACCCCTCAAGGGGGTACCTAGTGTCGTGGTGCAGGCCAGGTTAAGTTCCTGAAAACCTTACATTCACCACGTCCCTGTAGCTCGATGCACAGGAGCTGTACTTGAGCAGCCTGACAACGGAGCCGTGTCATAACCTAGAAGATTACCTATATTCTCCCGCTTTACCTAGCAGGAAAGATATCGCCAGTTAGCTTTTCTTCAATACGATGACTCGACTGATAAATGTGCGGCAGAGCCACGGCAAAACACGTACGACCTTATTTATCTTCATAATAAACTGAGTGAGACCACTATAACTTTCCAGCATCTCTTTCTCACACGAGATAACCTCTAAACCAATACCGGCCGCCACCTCACGTAATACAGTGTCCGGTAGATAGTTGGTCTTAGAACTCAAATACTGAGCGTTTTCAGACGCGACCTCCCTATAGTTCATACCTTTTTGCTTCGTATTTCTAACCCCTAGCAGAGCCCACAAAGAAAGCCACCAATCGGCACGAAAAACGCTGGCCAGCGGCACAAACACATGTGGTTCAACAGGGATCAACCTTGGTGGATAAACGTTTAAGGAGATTCCCCCGGACTTGAGCACTCGATGAATTTCCGACAACACCATGCTGTGATTTTGCACATGTTCAAACACCTGGTCCGTGCTCACTAGATCAAAAGTATTATCTGCAAAGGGGATTTTGTAATCGTCCGTTGACA
>Ga0209081_1000440_pt1 | contig 24968 bp, 20 predicted proteins | sample GOMGulsemesocosm_4_FD_184636 | JGI IMG/M metagenome (GOLD analysis project Ga0209081, IMG submission 184636) | Methane-oxidizing microbial communities from mesocosms in the Gulf of Mexico - GOM15B Gulf of Mexico (SPAdes) (version 2) | ecosystem: Environmental > Aquatic > Marine > Cold seeps... | reverse complement strand
CTTTCGCGGCTTCTTCGGCGCCGGCAATATCTTCATCGGTATAGGGAACACCAACGCTTCTTAACGCTGACATTTTTTTCGGGGTATCTTTGCCGTCGAGAAAATTGTCAAACAGCCAGGGGAAAGATGGCATGTTAGATTCTGGGACAACGTTTCTAGGGTTGTATAAGTGAGCCCTGTGCCAAGCATCAGAATAACGACCTCCTACACGAGCCAAATCTGGGCCGGTACGTTTGGAGCCCCACAAAAATGGATGCTCGTAAACTGACTCGCCCGCAACTGAATAGTGACCGTAACGCTCAACTTCTGCGCGCAATGGCCGCACCATTTGGGTATGGCATACATGGCAGCCTTCACGAATATAGATATCGCGACCTTCCAGTGTAACGGCATCTAATGGCATCAAACCCTTAATAGGCTGAGTGGATTCCTTAATGAAAAATTGCGGCACAATTTCTACCAAACCACCAAAACTGATGGCCACCACAATCAACACCACCATCAAGCCAATATTTTTTTCTACAATGTCATGATTCTTCACGTTCTATTCCCCTTACGCCGGCTGAGCCAAAACGTTTTGTTCGGCCTCATCTTCGGCCGCCGCCAGCGTGCGATACATGTTGTAGGTCATTATTAGCATACCCAGCAGGAAGAACGCACCGCCCAATACACGAACAAAATAACCGGGATAACTCGCTTCAACCGCCTCAACAAAGCTGTAGGTTAAAGTGCCGTCGGCGTTAAAGGCGCGCCACATCAAGCCTTGCATGATGCCGTTTACCCACATGGCCGCGATATACAACACAGTGCCGACTGTTGCTAGCCAGAAGTGAACGTTAATCAAGCGAACGCTGTACATGTCTTTGCGACCCGTTAATACCGGCAGCAAATGATAGATAGCACCAATGGAAATCATTGCGACCCAACCCAGCGCTCCAGAATGCACATGACCAATGGTCCAATCGGTGTTGTGAGACAATGCGTTCACAGTTTTGATCGCCATCATAGGACCTTCAAAAGTCGACATTCCGTAGAAAGACAGGGAAACGACTAGAAAGCGCAATGTGGGATCGGTACGCAATTTATGCCACGCTCCAGACAAGGTCATAATACCGTTGATCATGCCACCCCAGCTGGGTGCCAACAAAATCAAGGACATCACCATGCCCAGGCTCTGCGCCCAATCGGGCAGTGCGGAATAGTGTAGGTGATGAGCACCCGCCCAAATATAGAGAGAGATCAATGCCCAGAAATGAACAATAGACAACTGATAAGAATATACAGGACGACCGGCTTGCTTCGGCACGAAGTAATACATCATGCCCAAGAATCCTGCGGTGAGGAAAAACCCAACGGCATTGTGTCCATACCACCACTGCACCATAGCGTCTGTAGCACCGGCATATAAGGAGTAGGACTTCCACAAGGTTACCGGCACTTCAAGATTGTTGATTATGTGCAGTACGGCCACGGTGATAATGAAGGCGCCGTAGAACCAGTTAGCCACATAAATATGGCTGGTGCGACGCTTCGTGATGGTACCAAAAAATACTATAGCGTAGGCCACCCAGACCACCGTAATCAGAATATCAATGGGCCATTCCAGCTCAGCGTATTCTTTGGTGGTGGTATACCCCATGGGCAAAGTAATGGCGGCGGCCAAAATGACCAGCTGCCAGCCCCAAAATGTAAAAGGAACCAACCATCCGCCAAACAAAGGAGCCTGACAGGTTCGTTGCACCACGTAATAAGATGTGGAAAAAAGGGCGCAGCCACCAAAGGCAAAAATAACGGCGTTGGTGTGCAGTGGGCGCAGGCGTCCAAAGTGAGTGTAGGGCTGAAACAAGTCGTTCAATTCAGGCCAGACCAACTGTGAGGCTATTAGCAAGCCTACAGACATGCCTACTACGCCCCAAATTACGGTCATAATGGCAAATTGGCGCACTACTTTATAGTTGTATGTCGGATGATCTCCGGCATGTGCCAGGTTACTACTCATATAATTGATTCCAAACTGGTCATCAGGAAATACTAGAAAGAAAAAGGTCTATTATCATTGGGTCTAAATTTAGGCTGCGCTAGTGTTTACTATTGCCGCTCTCAACGTCATGACTAGGGTCAATAAAAGCCCTGTTTCAGTGTAGAACAAGCATAGAGACACGGCAATTTCCGCGCGAGCGGAAATCAGCGTCATTAAAATAGTCGACCAAACGATCTAGAGTGGTGAACGACCTTTGTCAGCCGCGATGCGCATGCGCAAGGCGTTGAGCTTGATGAAGCCTTCAGCATCTTGCTGATTGTAGGCGCCGTCATCGTCTTCAAAGGTAGCTATTTTTTCGTCGAACAGGCTGTCTTTAGAACGACGACCAACAACGTGAACTGCACCTTTATAGAGTTTGAGTCGCACGTCACCATTAACAAATTCTTGAGACTCATCAATCGCCACCTGCAACATTTTGCGCTCAGGGCTCCACCAATAACCGTTGTAAACCAGCTCGGCATACTTGGGCATCAGTTCGTCTTTTAAGTGGGCAACTTCACGATCAAGGGTGATTGATTCAATAGCTCTGTGAGCTTTCATCATGATGGTGCCGCCAGGAGTTTCGTAACAACCGCGAGATTTCATGCCTACATAACGATTTTCTACGATATCTAAACGGCCCACGCCATTGTCACCACCTACTTTGTTAAGCAGGGTGAGCACTTCCGCCGGGCTCATAGCCTGGCCGTCAATGGCAACGATGTCGCCCTTTTCGTAGCTCAACTCAATATACGTAGGAGTGTCTGGGGCGTTTTCTGGAGACACACTCCAGCGCCACATATCTTCGTCATTCGCTTCCCACCAAGGGTCTTCCAAATTACCGCCTTCGTAGGAAATGTGCAGCAAGTTAGCATCCATTGAATAGGGCGACTTTTTCTTAGCATTAGCGAAATCCACGGGGATTTCGTGTTTTTCACAATAAGCCATTAAGCTTTCGCGAGAACTCAAATCCCATTCGCGCCAAGGGGCAATAACCTGCACACCCGGCTTCAAGGCATAGGCACCCAGCTCAAAACGAATTTGATCGTTGCCCTTGCCCGTCGCGCCGTGAGATATCGCATCGGCACCCGTTTCGTTAGCAATTTCAATTAAGCGCTTAGCAATGAGCGGACGAGCGATTGAGGTACCCAACAGGTACTCACCTTCATAAATTGCATTGGCGCGGAACATCGGATAAACGAAATCGCGCACAAACTCTTCGCGGAGGTCGTCGATGTAGATTTCTTTGATGCCCATGGCCTGGGCTTTTTCACGGGCGGGCTCAACCTCTTCACCCTGACCGATGTCAGCGGTAAAGGTCACCACTTCGCAGTCGTAGGTTTCTTGTAACCACTTCACAATTACAGAGGTGTCTAAGCCACCTGAGTAGGCTAAAACGACTTTATTCACAGATGACATAACCATCTCCCTTGCGGTTTATTGGCAAGCTTTAACTGTGCTGTGATTGTTATAATTGCAGCTAAAGAACTTTGATTTAAAAGGTGCAGTTCATAAATTTTGGGCGCGAATTGTAGCCTGAATCACGAACAATTCCCAGCCCGAAAGCAGGCCATTGCGGCGCCAGAAAGTTGATTTACGACAAATTGATCAGAGGAACAGAGGATTCAAGCCCTTCTTAGTTCTTTTGGGCCACTTCTGGTGAGGGCGTGTCCTCTGGCGCAGGCACGCGATCGAGGCGTATGGTAACCCGTCGATTTTGTGAGCGACCACCGCGGCTTCGGTTGCTTTCTACAGGGTAGCGCTCGCCATGCCAGCGGCTCGTTATTTTACTGGCATCAACGCCGTTGCTGATTAGATACTGAGCCACCATCTCGGCGCGCATTTTCGACAATTCCAGGTTTTCCGTTCGCGCGCCCTTGCTATCGGTGTGTCCATCAATATAAAACGCCTCCACTGTTGGGTCGGCATTCACGTAAATCACTACATTGTCGAGTTTACGCATCTCTCTAGCGTGAAGCTCTTCTGAGCCAGAAGGGAAATAGATAGGCGTACGGGAAATCTGCTCAAAATTCACCGGTAGAAGCGTACTTAAACAATCCAAATAGTCTCCATAGGCAGCGCGAAACTGAATAGGGGTCATCGCCACCTGAATGGACTGCTCTGCGCCATACCAAGGCTGCCTCGTCATTACCAGAGAATAGCCTTGAAACAATTCCGAGAGCATACGTTCTGACATCTGACGCCCTAGATTGATCGGTTTTCGACCCTGAGTTACGGGTACCAAGCCGAGATTTTTGGTCTTAGCCCCCAGCTTCCAGTCCGGCGCTTTTGCCACCAGTGAAGCCTTCCCGGTTTTCATCCGGCTTGTCGCAGAATCCAGGTAAAACTCCTGCATTTCCCCTGCCTGACGATAGAATACTGCCGCGCCATAATAGGGTATGTCATGGCTCAACTTACATTCAAAGACACTGCCATCCGCCTGCCACTCGGCCTCGTCAAAGGAAGGCTCGAAGGTCACAGCATGAGCGACACTGACCAGAAAGTGAGACACAAACAGTGCTTTGAGCAATAAAGCGGATGAAAAAACAAGTTTCATGACAAGATCCCGACTGAAAAACGGCGTTAATATTAGGGTATCGGCCTATTCACGCTGTGCTTTAACGGGGTTTTTCGGTACGATGCGGTTCGAGCCACGGCCAGTGCTTAAAATTTCATCAAAGCGAACTTTCTATGACCCAAAGCCTTACCCTCACCCGCCCTGACGATTGGCACATCCACTTGCGAGATGGCGATGTACTAGCGAACACAGTGCCCGATGCCGCCCGAACATTTGGCAGGGCCATAATTATGCCCAATCTAGTGCCGCCCATAATGCAAGCATCGCAAGCCCTAGCTTATAAAGAGCGGATATTGGCTCAGCGCCCTGAGGGCAATACCTTTGAGCCTCTGATGGTGCTTTATCTAACCGATGAGACAAGCGCCGCCGATATCGTGGCAGCCAGTGAAGCCGGCATTGTCGCCTGCAAGCTCTACCCAGCTGGCGCCACAACTAATTCGGCCTCAGGGGTCACCGACATAAACAAAGTTTATCCCGCACTGGAAGCCATGCAGCAAACCGGTATGCGCTTTCTCCTGCATGGTGAAGTGACCGACGGCGACATCGATATCTTTGATCGCGAAAAAGTCTTTATTGACCGTACACTTAAACAGCTAGCCAAAGACTTCCCAGCGCTGAATATGGTGCTAGAACACATCACCACCAAAGAAGCGGTAGATTTCGTTAGCGAATCACAGACCAATATTGCTGCCAGTATTACGGCTCACCATCTGCTGTTTAATCGTAACCACATGCTGGTAGGTGGCATTAAGCCGCACTTTTACTGCCTACCCATATTGAAACGCAATACGCATCAAAACGCCTTGATAGGCGCGGCAACGAGCGGGAAATCACAATTTTTCCTCGGCACTGATTCTGCACCACACACCCAAAGCGCCAAAGAAAACGCCTGTGGTTGCGCCGGGGCCTACACCGCTTTTGCCGCCATAGAACTCTACGCAGAAGCCTTTGAGCAGGCGGGAGCCCTTCACAAGCTCGAAGGTTTTGCCAGTCACTTTGGCCCCGATTTTTACGGCCTACCAAGAAATAGCGACACCATCACGTTAGTGCGTGAAGACTGGCAGGTGCCCACAACCTTGGCTCTAGGTGACAACCCACTAGTCCCCCTGTGTGCCGGCGAGACACTCCACTGGCAAGTGCAAAACTAGATATAGCAATTCACTGACAAATTTAAGGAAGATCTGTGACACCAGCAGAAACAACCCCCGAAATAAAAACCCCAATGGCGGAGCGATTTCGCGGTTTTTTACCCGTGGTAGTCGACGTAGAAACCGGCGGTTTTAACTCAGACACAGACGCTTTACTTGAAGTGGCTGCGGTCACTTTAAGAATGGATGAAAACGGTCTCCTGCATCGTGCGGACACCTTCGATTTTCACATCGACCCCTTCGAAGGTGCCAACATAGAACAGAGCGCACTAGACTTTACCGGCATAGACTTAGAGTGCCCCGAACGCCCAGCTGAGCCCGAAATGATGGCCATGCCAGAACTGTTTGGCTCTGTGCGAAAGGCGGTGAAGTTAAACGGTTGCACCCGTGCCGTTATGGTGGGGCACAACGCTCATTTCGACTTAGCCTTCATGAATGCCGCAGTCGCTCGTTGTGAGATCAAACGCAACCCCTTCCATCCTTTCTCCTGCTTTGACACCGCCACTTTGGCGGGCTTAGTTTACGGTCAAACCGTACTCGCAAAAGCCTGTCAGGTAGCCGAAATTGAATTCAGCAATAGCGAAGCGCATTCCGCCGCCTACGACGCAGAAAAAACCGCCGACCTATTTTGCTTAATGGTTAATCGCTGGAAAGAACTGGGGGGCTGGCCACTATAAGCCGCCCTTTAGACAATACTGGCTCAGTATTTTTAATGAGATTCAGTAAGCAGAAATAAAGGCCAGTAAGAGGGGAAGGGCTAGAGTAAAGTTTTTGAACCCTGCCCTACTTCGAACCCCGCCGCCATTTCTGGCATTGGGGTTCGCGCAAAACAAGCGTTATTCCTCTACAGTTGCCTCCATAACCGCCACAACCCTACGATTAGCTCGGCGTCCATCAGAATTACCGTTATCAGCCATTGGCTTCTCCTCACCATAACCTATAGCGCTCACTCGACCCGCATCAATACCATAATGCCCAACCAACAGGGCCTTTACAGAGTCTGCACGCCTTTGCGAGAGAGATTTGTTATAAGACGCCGCGCCACGATCGTCTGTATGCCCTTCAATTTGAGCATTCACCGCCCCGTATTTCTTCAAGAACATCGCTACCTTTTCCACTTCCGCCCGATACTCCTCGCCAACCTCAGCTGAATTCGTGGGGAAATTTACCTTTAATTCGATATCCACAGTAGATGTCAGCACGAACTTACAACCGCGCTCATCTACTTCACGGCCAGCCGGTGTTGTGGGGCATTGATCTTTATAGTCTGCAACGCCATCACCGTCTCCATCCAAGGCACAGCCCATCGCATCAACCCGAACACCAGCGGGTGTATTAGGGCACTGATCACTAGAGTCCAACACCCCATCGCCATCAGAATCGACGGCCATAGGTTTCGCCATAGGCTTAGTGCTAGCGGTTTGTCCAAAAGCATAACTCAGGCCCACAGACAACAAAGTGTCTAAGGTACTGTCTTCCTCGCCATGGATAACTTTACCAACTGCCCGCATAGACCATTGATCATTTAAAAAGAAACGGATGCCAGCACCGCCGTGCAACTGCAGCTCACTGCCAATTCCGCCGTCAAAATCGGCATTAGCCAAACCTAAAATCCAAAAGGCCTCATAAGTATCGTCGCCATCGAAGAAATAGAGACCGTCAATTCCCACCTGCAGTAAATCAACATCGCTGCCGCCAGGAAGTTCAGGGGATGAACTCATAATAGAAATTTCTGAGCCCCAGCGTTGATTGTAACGGTATTCCAAACCACCGATGAAAGTAGCCGCATTATCTAGGTCTCGTTCTTTATCGAAAATCTGCAGACCTATCGCGGGATTTATGCGCCAAGTTCCGTCATGGTCCGTCGACTCATCGGCAAATGCAGCCCCCTGAAAAAAAATGGCGGCCGCCAAAGAAAGTGAAGTGATTTTTAACATAGGTCGTGCTCCCTAATTAGCATTTTATTTTCGCGACCAATCTTACCAGTTTAGTCTAGGCCTGTCTGAAAAGTTGGCCCACGCCTGACTAGAATGCCGAAAAACTAAAAATCTTCCTTGCTATAAATAACATCAAGCAGATGTCACCAAGATTGTATCCTCAACCAAATTCGTTAACACGCCACGACGCAGCAGAAGCGCCGCCTTTTCAATGTCGGGAGAAAAATAGCGATCTTTGTCGTAAAAAGGCACCTGAGCGCGCAATTCAATTCTCGCCTGTTCTAAAGCTGGTGAAGTATTCATCCCTTCCAAAAAGTCCAAACCCTGACACGCTGCAAGCCATTCTACTGCCAGAATACCAATCGTATTTTCATACATATCGGCTAAACGTCGGGCGGCAAATGTAGCCATCGATACATGATCCTCTTGATTGGCCGATGTGGGCAAACTGTCAACACTCGCAGGATGAGCCAAACTTTTGTTTTCGCTCGCCAAGGCGGCAGACGTTACCTGAGCAATCATAAAGCCAGAATTAACACCGCCATTGTCAACCAGAAACGGAGGTAGCCCACTCAATTTCGAATCTATCAGCAAAGCCATTCGACGCTCTGACAAAGAACCTATTTCAGCTAAGGCCAGAGCGAGTCCATCGGCCACCATAGCAATTGGTTCGGCATGGAAGTTACCACCTGAAACAATGTCACCCTCATCAGCAAAAACCAAAGGGTTGTCTGATACTGCATTGGCCTCAGTGACAATAACGTCAGCCGCATGACGAATTTGCTGCAAACAAGCCCCCATCACCTGGGGCTGGCAGCGGAGAGAATAGGGATCTTGAACTTTTTCACAGTCGGCGTGACTGGCCTCAATCACGGAGTGTGCCAGGAGCGCACGATAAGTACTGGCCATATCAATTTGCGCTCGATGACCACGAGCCAAATGAATTCGCTCGTCAAAAGGACTGCGGGAACCTTTCGCCGCCTCTACACATAGTGAGCCAATTACCGCCCCAGCCGCTAAACAGTTCTCAGCATAAAATAAGCCCTCCAGCGCCAGTGCCGTAGAAGCTTGGGTTCCATTCAACAAAGCAAGACCTTCTTTTGGGGCAAGTACAATGGGCTCCATTCCAGCCAACTGTAAAGCCACCTTTGCTGAAATTCTTTCCCCTTCGTAAAATGCTTCACCCTCGCCGAGAAGAATAGCGCTCATGTGCGCTAATGGGGCTAGGTCGCCGGACGCCCCTACAGAACCTTTCTTAGGAATACACGGATATATTTGCTTATTCACTAAGGTAATCAGGGCTTCAATTACACTGAGTCGAATACCCGAATACCCTCGAGCCAGTGAATTGATTTTTAAAATCATTATTAAACGCACGGTACTTGGCGACATGAATTCGCCGATACCTGCCGCGTGCGACAGCACAATACTACGCTGTAAAACCTCCAGTTCCTCTGGTTCAATTCGAGTATTGGCCAACAAGCCAAAACCCGTATTAATTCCGTATACGGTACGACCGTCGCGAATCACCGCATTAACAATTTCAGTCGCCCTAAAAACATCACTGACGCACCCTTTATCTAAAGCAACAATCAAAGGTTCGCTGTGCAAACGCGACAGTTCATTCAGCGTTAGTTTTCCGGGATGAATAACAAAAGTAGACAACATTAGTAAACCTCGTCAGAAGAGTGGGCTACGTTGAGCATCGGCAAGTCCAAATGCTGTTCCCGCGCACAATCTTCAGCGACGGTATAACCAGCATCAGCATGGCGCATAACTCCGGTAGCCGGATCGTTGCGCAATACTCGCTCCACACGTCGGCCCGCCGCCTCACTGCCATCACAGACAATCACAACGCCAGAGTGCTGACTAAACCCCATACCGACACCGCCACCGTGATGAAGACTCACCCAAGTTGCACCGCCTGCAGTATTGAGTAGTGCATTCAACAGAGGCCAATCACTGACCGCATCTGATCCATCTAGCATTGATTCAGTTTCCCGGTTTGGCGAAGCCACCGAACCTGAATCAAGATGGTCGCGCCCAATAACAATAGGCGCAGATATTTCACCACTGGCAACCATGTCATTAAAAGCCACCCCTAAACGAGCCCGATCCTTCAAACCTAACCAACAAATTCGCGCCGGCAAGCCTTGGAACTGAATGCGAGAACGAGCCATATCCAACCAGCGGTGCAGGTGCTTATCGTCTGGCAGCAACTCTTTCACCTTGGCATCGGTCTTGTAAATATCTTCCGGGTCTCCAGATAACGCCACCCAGCGAAACGGGCCAATACCCTCACAAAATAACGGCCGAATATAAGCGGGGACGAACCCAGGAAAATCAAAAGCATTTACCTGGCCTTCCTCCAAGGCCATTTGGCGAATGTTATTGCCATAATCGAACGTAACAGCGCCGGCCGCCTGTAGCTCTAACATCGCGTTCACTTGCACAGCCATAGACTTTTTCGCGGCGCTGATTAGCGCAGCCTCATCTTTCTCGCGAAAACGTTGCGCTTTCGACAACGACCAACCCTGCGGTAAATAGCCGTTCAAAGGATCGTGGGCGCTGGTTTGATCGGTCACAACATCCGGAACAATTTTACGTTCAACAAGGGCTGGAAAAATATCGGCCGCATTCGCCAACAAACCCACACTCACCGCTCTCCCCTGCGCCTTAGCATCGGCAATCACTGCCAGCGCCTCTTCAAGATTTTCCGCTTTACAATCGAGATAGCCAGTTTGTACTCGAAAGTCGATGCGACTTTCATCGACCTCTACTGCCAACATAGAAAATCCGGCCATAGTAGCGGCGAGCGGCTGAGCCCCCCCCATACCTCCTAGACCACCGGTAAGAATCCAGCGCCCAGTAATATCACCCTCACCAGGAAAGTGCGTTTTTGCTACCGCCACAAATGTTTCATAGGTGCCTTGAACAATGCCTTGAGAGCCAATATATATCCACGAGCCCGCGGTCATTTGGCCGTACATCATCAAACCTTTTTTATCGAGTTCGTTAAAGTGCTCCCAATTCGCCCAGTGCGGCACCAGATTAGAGTTGGCTAAAAGTACGCGAGGTGCATCACTGTGAGTTTTAAATACACCCACCGGTTTGCCACTCTGAATCAACAAGGTTTCGTCATCTTCTAAACGCTTGAGCACTTCCACAATTTTGTCGTAACAAGCCCAATTACGTGCCGCTCGACCAATTCCACCATAGACCACTAACTGATCAGGATGCTCTGCCACTTCTGGATCCAAGTTGTTCATCAGCATTCGCAGAGGGGCCTCGGTCAACCAGCTTTTTGCTGACAAAACACTGCCACGAGTTGCGCGAATCACCCGGGTGTCATCAATACGCGAGGCTGGTTCAACGGGGTTTTCAACATTCATACCTTGACTCTCAAAAATTTAAATGGCCACCCAATCGATAGCGATTACCAGGATAGAAGAGACTGGCAAAACTCACCACGCCTCGCTTGCTGCACGTGCGCCGACTGACCTTAAGACAAGGCTGACTGCCGTCAATTTCCAAGGCAAGTGCAATAGATTCTTCAACACACACGGCTTCCACAATATGGTCCGCTTCAGTCAACGGCGCCACTTCAGAGAGATAAGCATTGGGGGTCTGCAAAAGAAAATCTTGATGTAAATAATCAGGTGCCAGAACCGGATTAACCAAACGGTCCTCATATTGAAGTGGCAGGCCGTTTTCACAGTGCAACAACACACTGCGAAAAACGGTACTACCTTCCGCTAGCGATAAGTCCATTGCCTGCTGGCCACTCGCCGTTACAGCGTCCAATAAAATCAATTCACAATGATAGTTGTGTCCGCGAGCACGAATCTCATCGGCAATATTCTTGATCTCCAATAACGAACTCATGGGCCGCGCATCCGCCACAAACGTTCCCAAACCTTGGGCCCTCACTAAAATTTGCTCATCGGACAGTTCCTGCAGTGCTCGACGTGCCGTCATACGACTCACGCCAAACTGCTCCAAGAGCTGGTTCTCAGAGGGCACTTGGTCGCCAGGCAGCAAAAACCCTTGCTCAATCTGACCAATAATAAATTCTTTTATACGAGCGAAACGAGGAATAGCCATAGGCGCAAAGCTTAGTTGACTATACTTGTATATACAAGTAGAATTTTGTCCATCTGAATAGCCCTCTGACCACACCTCCATTGGTGAACTCATGCCATCTAGAAAAATAGACGCGCTGATCACAAACGTGAATCTCGCCACCTTTGACCCAGATATCCATTTGGCTTATGGCCAAATCGAGAATGGCGCTATCGCCTTGCACGAAAATAAAATTGTCTGGATAGGCCACAATGGTAAACAGCCAGTAGGCGCGAAGCCCGCCCATGTATTGGACGGTCTAGGCCAGTGGCTACTCCCGGGCTTCATCGACTGCCACACACACCTAATTTACGGAGGCAATCGTGCCCGCGAATTTGAGAGTCGCCTGTTGGGGGAATCTTACGAAAACATCGCCAAACGCGGAGGCGGAATTGCCGGCACGGTACAAGCCACCCGGGAAAGCAGTGAAGCCTGCTTACTTAAATCAGCGCTTCTCCGTCTTGACGCGCTGCTTAACGAAGGGGTGACAACAGTAGAAATAAAATCAGGCTACGGCTTAAACCTTGAAACTGAAATGCTGATGCTGCGTGTTGCCGGCGAGCTATCCAAACGACGGGCGGTAAGTATTCAACGAACATTTTTAGGGGCACACGCCCTGCCCCCCGAATATGAAGACAATCCCGAAGGTTATATTGATGCAATCACAGAGGTTTTTCTTCCCCGCATAAAAACAGAACACTTGGCCGATGCGGTCGACGTTTTTTGTGAAGGAATCGGATTTACCAATGCCCAATGTCGCCGAGTATTTACCAAAGCCAAAGCGCTGGATTTACCCATAAAGGGGCATGTAGAACAACTCAGTGATTTAAAGGGTGCACGTCTCGTCGCGGAATTCCAAGGTCTCTCGGTCGATCACATCGAGTATCTGGCCGAGGAGGATATTCCCGCTTTAAAGCTGGCAGAAGTAGTCGCCGTCCTGCTGCCTGGGGCTTTCTACTATTTGCAGGAAACTCGCAAGCCCCCCGTTAGCGCGCTGCGAAATGCCGGAGTCCCCATGGCCGTGGCCACGGACTTAAATCCGGGTACCGCTCCCATGGCCTCGCTACTTTTAGCCATAAACCAAAGCTGCGTGCTTTTTGGCTTAAGCCCGGAAGAAGCTCTGACAGCAACCACTCGTCATGCCGCCCAAGCTCTAGGTTTGCAAAAACACAAAGGCCAACTCAAAGTGGGTTATGCCGCCGACCTAGTCCTATGGGACATCAATCATCCCAGCGAGCTTTGCTACAGCCTAGGCATGAACAAACCTAGCTGTATATGGCACGCAGGTAAAGTGAGGACTGTGAGCGATGTATGAAATTGCATGCGCTGAACTCTGGCAAGGTCGCGAAGATAAGTGCGAAGCGCTTACCTCCTTGCGCTGGCACCAGAAGATTAGAATTGTTGACGCGCGAGCCGCACTGCCTGAACTGCTAGATACTACCAACTTAATCGGTTTTGCCTGCGATGAAGGAGTACGACGAAATCAGGGCCGGGTGGGCGCGGCCGACGGACCAAACGCCATTCGAAGCGCACTAAAAAATCTCAGCTACCATTCCGAAAAAACCTGTTTTGACCTGGGCACTATAATTTGCCAAGGCGAAGGGCTTGAAGCCGCTCAAACAGAGCTGGGAGAAATGGTAGCTGCCGTTTTAGACCAACAGGGGAAAGCTGTAATATTGGGCGGCGGCCATGAAATGGCTTGGGGGAGCTATCTAGGTATCGAAAAATTTCTCGATGCTCAAAAACAGACCACCATTAATAAAAATCCGTCTCTTGGCATTATAAACTTCGATGCACATTTTGACCTACGCACCCCCAACAAGCAGCCAAATTCTGGAACACCTTTTTATCAAATAGCCGAAAAAATGGGGCACGAACATTTTCACTATTATGCTTTGGGAATCAATCCCAGCGCCAATAGCGCCGCGCTATTCCACTACGCTAAAACCACCAACACCCAATGGGTAGAAGATACAGAGTGTAACTGGGCAAATGTGCTAGAACTGCACAAGAGTATCAATGACTTTATAGCGCCGCTTGACTATCTACATTTGAGTATTTGCATGGACGTATTTCCCGCAGCCTACGCTCCCGGAGTGAGCGCACCAGCCGCGCTTGGCATTGAGCCCGCACTTTTTTTCAAGCTGCTCGCCAAGCTTCAAGAAAGCTGCCAAGCACACAATACACAATTGCTATTAGTGGATATTGCTGAAACCAACCCTCGCTTTGACCGAGCGGAACAAACCGCAAAATTTGCAGCAAGAATTGTTAGCTCACTTACCGACTTATAGTGCAGGCCGATAAGTCGGGACAATTCTAGCTTGGCTGACCTGCTCATAGGCGTGGGCCAAGCCGATAATCTTTTTTTCTTGCCAGCGACCACCGATGAAAGCGATACCCACGGGTAAGCCGCGCACATCACCCATAGGCACTGTCACACTTGGATAACCAGAAACGGCCGCGGAGCTAGACGAGCCTCCAAGATAGTGGTCTCCATTAATATGGTCGATTGTCCACGCAGGCTGAGCAACCGTTGTGACAATGGCATCTAGCTGGTGTTTTTCTAATAAAGTGTCTATACCCGACCGAGCTAGACTGCGAGATTTTTTGCGTGCATTTTTATAGGCTGGGTCAGTCAAGGGCCCTCGATCCTGTGCTTTATAGAGAATCTCTTGACCAAAATGAGGCATGGTTTTTTCGCGATGCTGCAGGTTAAAAGAAATCAACTCCGACAGCGAATGAACCGGCAATACCTCCTCCACCTTCTTCAGGTAAGCATTCAGCTCAGCCTTAAATTCATACAACAAAACTTCGTATTCCTCATCACCATAGTCATTAAGGTGAGGCATCTCTCCCACCTCGATTACTTCAGCACCTGCGGCGCGCATCTGTTCCAAGGCGGCGGCAAATACTGGATTAGCTTTATGACTAAATGTCCCCAGATTACTCGCTACGCCAATGCGGGCGCCTTTTAAAGTCGCCGCACTTAAACCCCGCGTGTAATCACTCAGGAAATGCTCTTTACTCTCAATAGAATCTGCATCAGAACCATCGAGCCCCACCATAGCACCCAGCATTAAAGCCGCATCGTAAACCGTTCGGGCCATTGGTCCGGCGGTATCTTGGCTGTGCGCTATCGGAATAATACCGCTGCGACTCACCAGACCTAAGGTAGGCTTAATACCGACAATGCCATTGACTGCTGAAGGACAAACTATAGAGCCGTCTGTCTCAGTACCGACCGCCAAGGGTGCTAAATTAGCCGATACTGATACGGCCGACCCTGAGCTGGAACCGCAAGTATTGCGATTCAGAACATAGGGGTTGAGTGTTTGGCCACCAACGCTACTCCAACCACTCACCGAGTGCTCTGAACGGAAATTGGCCCATTCACTGAGATTAGCCTTCGCCAAAATGATCGCTCCCGCGCGACGCAATTGCGCCACGACAAAGGCGTCCTCTTTGGCAAAATTCTCAGCCAAGGCAAGCGAACCAGCTGTGGTAGGCATAGGGTCTAGAGTGTCAATGTTGTCTTTAAGAATCACGGGGATACCGTGCAAGGGACCTCTCACTTTTCCAGCGCTACGCTCGTCATCTAATTGCTGAGCAATAGCTAAGGCATTGGGATTAGTGGCAATCACAGCATGCAGAGAAGGCCCCTGATGATTTTGCTTAGCAATTCTATCGAGGTAAAAGCGGGTAATGGCTGAAGCTGTCAATTCACCTGAAGCCATTTTTGCTTGCAGCTGGACTACGCTCACTTCATTCATAATGACATCGCTGGCACTATTGGCAGCACTCAGCGAACTAAAAACTAAGACACACCATGCAAACATCAATTTTATTATTATTTTACCGCTCATATTTAGCCCCATATTTTCGCCTCACTGCGTTCAACTACATTAAGCCACCGTCGCTTTGTTCGCTAAGGATTCTCTTTCTTCGTCGTCTACTCGAGCCATTTTAAAATTAGTGTAGCCGTAAATAATCGACACCATTGGGTTGATGATATTAAAGAAACAATAGGGCAGATAAGCAAACGTGGCCACACCTAAGGTACCTGCCATATACGCGCCACAAGTATTCCAAGGAATTAGCGGTGAGGTAATGGTGGCTGAATCTTCCAATACTCGTGACAAAGCCGTTGGCGCAAAACCTCGTCGTTCAAATTCGAGTTTGTACATGCGACCCGGCAGGACAATCGCAATGTATTGGTCAGCGGTAATAATGTTGGCACCAATACAAGATGCGATTGTTACCGCGACCAAGCTACCGGTACTTTCTACTCTGTCGAGTATCCCTTTAACCAAACGTGAAAGTAAACCCAGCTGATCCATAACGCCACCAAAAATCATCGCCGTTAATATCAGCCAAATGGTGGTGAGCATTGAAGACATGCCTCCACGGGTGAGTAGGCTATCAATACCTTCGTGCCCTGTTGTGGCCGTATAGCCATCCACCAAAGCAATCCACCCTCCTTTAAACATTGCCAGCCAAACGGGTAACTGCGAGTCACCCGCAAGCGTATAAACCTGCTCAGGCTGGAAGACCACCGCAAATACAATGCCGACTAATGCACCAACTAAGATCGTTGGCAAGGCAGGGAAGCGTTTAAGTGCCAAGCCCAAGACAACAAATAGAGGAATCAACATAATAAAATTAATAGTGAACTGGCCTTTCAGCAGCTCCAGAGTGCTAGCCATCGTGTCTGCGGAACCACTTACGTCCTGACGAAAACCAATCACAATAAAAATCACTAAGGCAATAATAATACTCGGTGTTGTCGTCCACGCCATATTACGAATGTGACTAAACAAGTCGGCTCCCGCGACCGCTGGCGCCAAGTTGGTAGTGTCTGACAGCGGCGACATTTTATCACCAAAATAAGCGCCCGAAATAATGGCGCCTGCGGTAATTTCCAAAGACAAGTCAAGCGCGGCGGCCGTACCAATTAAACCAATACCAATCGTTCCTGCCACGGTCCAGCTACTGCCAATGCTCAGTGCCACAAAGGCGCAAATAACCAAACAGGCTGCGTAAAATATACTGGGGTCGAGCAGCTGCAAGCCGTAATAAATCATTGTGGGCACAGTACCCGACAAAATCCAACTGCCAATCAACGCCCCTACCGATAACAAAATCAGCATTGCTCGCACCGACACCGACACGCCCTGAATAATGCCCTCTTCAATACTCTCCCAAGAGTGACCATTTTTTAAACCGACGATTACAGCCGCCGCCGCGCCCAAAATTAAGGCTATTTGATTGGCTCCGCCCGATGAGCCATCTCCAAACAAATACACAGAGAGAGCGAGTAAACAAACAAGAATTAAGGTGGGCGCCAAAGCGTCCAAGAAGCTGGGAGCGCGAACAGAATCAGACATAAAGCAGTAACTCAAATTGTAATTAATTATGGATAAAGGTTTATTTTTATTTTAATTTTTCCGGTGCTGGCTGAGCCTTCACGAAGTTTTCTATCCGCAACATAGCATCGGTAAGCACCGAAACGGGTTGGGCGAGTGTAACACGAACAAAATCTTTCGCACTGGGACCAAAACCCTCACCCGGCACAAGCGATACTTGCTGCGCGTCTAAGAGGCCTTCAGCAAATTCACGTCCTCCGGCAAACAAAGGCGTTACTTTTACCATGACAAACATACCTGCGTCAGGCGACTGGCAACTCAAACCTTTAATACTGTTGAAGCGCTCTACCAGAAAATCTCGACGGCGTTGATATTCCTCACGCATTAGCGACATGTAATATTCATCATGACGAAGTGCCCAGGTTGCCGCGTCCTGCACAAATTGTGTACAACCAAAGACTGTTGCACCGGCAAAATTCACTAAGCGGGGAACTAAGCTCTGCGGCGCAACGGCCCAACCAATACGCCAGCCGCTCATAGCGTGTGATTTTGAAAGGCCGTCTACCATAATCACATTGTCGAGCTTTTCGGCCGCTGAACGCAGAGAAACATGCCGGCGGTTGTAGGTGATCATAGAATACACCTCGTCACAAATTAGCCAAATATTACGCCGCCAGCAAAACGCCGCTAAGTCAGCCATTTCTTCCCGCGTCATCATATTACCCGCTGGGTTACCGGGCGTATTCACCAATATGACCTTAGTATTGTCTGTCACAGCCGCTTTTATTTTCTCAGGCTCGAGCGCAAAGTTGCGCTCGGCGTTGAGTGGAACATGTTTGATTTTAGCCCCTATAGCCGCCAAAAAACCTACGTATCCCACATACATGGGCTCTGGCACCAGGAGCTCATCACCCACATTCAGCAAACAACTTAAGACAGTGTAAAGCGCATTAGTAGCACCGGGAAACACCACCACATCTTCCGGGCTGCATGGGTGGCGCGAGGTGCGCGTTTCCAGATCGGCAATGGCGCTGCGCAATTCAAGTTCGCCTTGTGCCGGTGAATAATGGGTGCGTCCTGACTCTAGGCTATTGGCAACAGCCTCATGAATAGGTGCAGGTGTATCAAAATCAGGGTCTCCCACGCACAACTTGATGACATCGGCTCCCGCGGCGGCCATTTCGGCCGCACGATCAGACACCGCCCAAACATCGCCATCATCAACACGTAAACGTTCAGACAAATCACTAAATTGTTGCTTAAATGCCATGGTTGCCCATTCCTAAACAGGGTAATTAAAATGTGCCTACATACTAACAGCCAGTTTTTAAAGAGTAGGTGGTTTTCTCCCGCCGCGACAGAATGTTCCTCGCTTTGGACCGTGTTAATTGGGAGGATATTCACAAACGTGCGAGAATGAAGCCGTAGCCCCTTTAGTCGGAATGAAGTATGAAACTGGATAAATTGAATTTACGTATCCTCAAAGCCTTGCAGCAAGACTCCAATATCAGCAACTTGCGCCTAGCCGAAGGGATTGGACTCTCTGAAAGCGCCTGCCATGGCCGAGTGAAGAAACTGCAACAAGAGGGCTACATCAAGGGGTACACTGCCACCCTCAACTTGTCGAAAGTGCGCTATGCCCACTTTATAGTCAGCGTGGCTTTAAACAACCAGGGTGCGCGAGCCAACGACAAATTTCGTCAGGCCATCAACGCCATTCCGCAAATTACTGTTTGCTATAAAATCTCTGGGCAATACGACTATGTACTGCACTTCATGTGCCCAGACGCCGCGGACTTCAACCGCATATCCGAGGAATTATTGCAGCAGGACGTGGGTATTGAGCGCATGCAATCGCAATTAATCATCGATGAGAGCAAAAAGTTTACCGGTTATCCATTGGATTTATTGTTCAGCGGCGACTGAAAGCGGTAAAATCAGCCCCCTCTATTAGCCAACAGCGCCCTACCATGATTCCAGCAATACGCGAAACCTCCGCAGTTCAAAGCCACTATCTGGCTTTTATTGAAGCCTTAAGCGCTACTGAGTTTGCAGGCGATCTCAGCCTCGACTACGCCAATCGCACGGTGCTGGCCACGGACAATTCAATCTACCAAATACTTCCTCAGGGCGTGATTTATCCCCGCTCAACCCACGACCTGACTCTGATCGCCAAACTGTCCAACGAAGTGGCTTATCACGATATTGTCTTGTCCCCAAGAGGCGGCGGCACCGGTACCAATGGCCAATCACTCACCGATGGCCTGCTTGTAGACGTTTCAAGACACATGAATGGCATTCTGGAAATCAATGCCAAAGAAGGCTGGGTGCGCGTTCAATCTGGGGTTGTCAAAGACCAACTTAATGCGGCACTAAAACCCCATGGTTTGTTTTTTGCCCCAGAGCTTTCTACCAGCAATCGCGCCACTTTAGGCGGCATGATCAATACCGACGCTTCAGGCCAAGGCTCGTGCCTCTATGGCAAGACCAGAGATCACGTTCTGGAGTTGCACTCTGTACTGCTCGACGGCAGCCAGTGGACCTCAGGTGTCATTGACGACGATACACTCGAGGCCATTTGCGCACGCCAAGACCGGGTAGGTGAAGCACACCGGCTGATTAACAACATCTACACTGAACACCACGCCCAGATTGAAGCCACATTCCCGCCGCTTAATCGCTGCTTAACCGGCTACGACTTGGCTCACATTCGCGACGACAAGCAAAAATTCAATTTAAACAGTATCCTCTGTGGCGCAGAAGGCACCTTGGGCTTCATTGCCGAAGCCAAATTAAATGTATTGCCGATCCCTAAATTTACGGCCCTGGTGAATGTATTTTACGAAGACTTCAATTCTGCTCTAGGCGACGCCAAGGAGCTAATGAAGGCGCAACCCAGCTCGATTGAGACCGTAGATTCCAAAGTACTCAATTTAGCAATGGCAGATATGGTTTGGGAAAACGTGAAAGAATTTTTTCCAACGAATTCCGATGGCTACCTAATACAGGGCGTCAACCTGGTTGAATACACGGCCGACTCCGAAGACACTTTGAACCAAGCCATCGAAAAACTCTGCATCAAGCTCGACAAAGCCCGAGGAGAAGCCGGAAGACCTTTTGGGCACACGGTGGCCTGGGGGCACAACAACGTTAAAAAAATCTGGGCGATGCGCAAGAAATCTGTGGGATTGCTCGGAAATGCTAAAGGCGAAGCTCGCCCTATTCCATTTGTAGAAGATACCGCAGTTCCCCCCGAACACCTCGCCGACTTCATCCTCGAATTTCGCAAAGTGCTCGATGACGCCAACTTAGAATACGGTATGTTTGGTCACGTAGATGCTGGCGTACTTCACGTGCGTCCCATTATTGATATGAAAGATCCCGAGCAAGTCAGCTTGATACGCGCCATCACCGACCAAGTGGTTGAACTCACGCAAAAATACAATGGCCTGCTTTGGGGAGAGCACGGGAAAGGCGTTCGCTCAGAATACGCACCAGCCTTTTTCGGTGAGCTCTACCCACAATTGCAGCGAATTAAAGCGGTATTCGATCCCCGCAACCAATTAAATCCAGGAAAAATTGCGACTCCCGCGGCTGACATCTCCCTACTCAAAATTGACGAAGTGGCGACACGGGGCGAGGAAGACAGGCTGATTCCAGTACAAGTTTGGGAAGGTTACAGCGAAGGCATGTTCTGCAATGGCAATGGTGCCTGCTACAACTGGAATCCGAATGATGCAATGTGCCCATCATGGAAAGGCACTCGCGATCGTATTCACTCTCCTAAAGGGCGAGCCTCTTTAGTGAGAGAGTGGCTAAAACAACTAAGTGCACGCGGTGTTGACCCTTTAGTTGCAAGCGCAGAGACAAAACAAAGCTCCTTTTTAAAAACCGCCATTCCTCGCCTTAAAAATACTCTAGGCAAACGCCGGGGGGAATACGATTTTTCTAACGAAGTACACGAAGCCATGATGGGTTGCCTGGCGTGTAAGTCATGTGTCGCTCAATGTCCAATAAAAGTCGACGTCCCTGAATTTCGCAGCAAATTTCTGGAACTATACTACGGCCGCTATCTGCGCCCCCTAAAAGACTACTTTGTCGGGGGCTTGGAATTTATGTTGCCGGCACTGGCAAAGGTCTCCTGGCTCTACAATCCGCTAATGGGCAATCGCCTAATAGCCGCCATCATGGCGAAAACCGCAGGCATGGTTGACAGCCCTCTGCTAAGCGGCAAAAGTTTGAAGCAAGTAATTAAGAACACGGGGGCACAATGGGCCACAGAGAAAACACTTCGCGCTCTGTCAGAACATGAAAAAGGCCGTGCGGTGATTTTGGTGCAAGATGCATTCACCAGCTACTTCGAAACACAGCTCGTTGAAGACTCACTAAGCCTACTAATTAAGCTGGGATTCACCCCCTTAGTGGCACCTTTTAAACCAAATGGGAAGCCGCTGCACGTACACGGTTTTTTGCAGCAGTTTAAACGCACAGCTAAAGACACCAGTAAGAATTTAAGAACCCTTGCCCAGCACAATATTCCTATGGTGGGAATTGAACCCTCTATGACTCTTGCCTATCGCTCTGAATATCGAACGGTTCTAGGCGCGGCAGAGGCTCCAAGCGTATGGCTGATACAAGAATGGCTTGCAGAACAAACCACCATGTTGAAATCACATAAGCCTCACACTCAGGTAAACACAGAAGCGGCCAGCGCAGGCTACCATTTGCTCGCTCATTGCACAGAGTCAACTAATGCCGCGGCATCCATTGGCGATTGGAAAACGGTTTTTTCAGCCTTGGGGCAATCACTGAGTACTTTGGATGTGGGTTGCTGCGGCATGGCCGGAACCTATGGCCATGAAACCGACAATGTAGACACGTCAAAGAAAATCTATCAGCTGTCATGGTCTGAAGTGGTCAATGGCGCCCACTACAAAGATTCTTTAGTCGCTACGGGATATTCGTGCAGAAGCCAAGTTAAGCGTATTGATGGTCGGGAAATTCCCCACCCATTGCAGGTTTTACTCAGAAATTTATAGCGGTAAATTAATATTGTCTGAAAATTATTTGGCGAGTTTAATGTTCTAAACTCGCCAAATAATTACAAAACCGCCATCACATCATAAGAAATTCCCACCGACGTAGTGTAGCCTTGTGACACCGCCACTATGTCATTTAGCCACCGATAACGCTCATCCCCCACTTCGAACATAATAAGATTGCGCAGATAATAATCATCTTTATCAACCGTCTCGCAAAATTCCGCCGACAGCACGTTCTCACGGAGGTGTTCGGGTATCACCCAACGACCTTTGTAATTCATATAAATTAACGCTCCATCATCCGTCTCAAGGCACACCCTCACGTCTAGGGTGAAAGACCCGTCGGGGTGACGCGTTAACCAATCACCGCCACTAGGTTTTAAGGTACCATTGAGTTTCTCACCCTCAAAATACCCTTCTTGCACATCAAAAATAATTCGATGGCCTGCGTGTGTGGCGCCAATATTAAGCGGTTTCTTAAGCGTTACATGCATCGAAAATAAAGGCCTTGTTTTAAGTGGCTCCATGCTCATTTTCACTAAACTCCCGATGTCAAAACAGGGGCCGCACCAAGCTCACGGGTATATGAAGCCATCGCTTTAAAAAGATCTTCAATTTTTACCCCTGATTTTCTGCTAAAAACACCGGCATCAAAGTGAAATATTTCTCTAGAAATTTTTTCCTGTGAAAAATGAAATTCAAAAAACACCGGAACAGAAACACTAGGGCAGTCTTTTCCAAGCACATTCAAGCTTGCAATAACTTTGCCCGTTGCCAACATTACTTCGTCCTTGAATGCGTGTGTCTCCAGCTCAACTCGGTAATCTGGAAGCAGCCTGAAAAAAACCTCGAGCTGCTGATTGATTTCACTGTGGCCCTTTGCCAGCCCACCCAGACCCGGCGCTTCCATTACCGCTTCTGGGTGGTACACATCAAGAGCCTCTAAAATGTTCTGCTTACTCTTTGCCTTCGCCAATCTGGCGACAAGCGCTAGCATTTCTGCTTCCGTATTCATAATCTCAACACCTTCTGTAACTAAATTCAGTGTTGACAGAATAAGCACTTTACTCAAATATAGTCAGAGCGTAATTAGACCTCTTTAAAGCCATATAGGACTTTTATTCTTTGAGCCAATTTATCGAGCCAAAAACGATACGAAACTGCGCGGAGCACCTATGATCAATGTCGGTATCATCGTCAACGAGCGCTGCCAGGCTTCCAGTGTTTATTCCGCCGTAGACCTCATCATTGCGGCAAACTTTGCTCTGAAACACTACCTCAATGAAGACAAGCCCCTATTCAGCTATCAGCTCATCGGCATCAGCAGCAAAGCTCAAGCCTACAATGGCCACGTGCTCAGTGGTCTTACAAAGATTCAGGAATGCGATAGGCCAGACCTAGTCATTCTTCCAGGGGCTTTTGAATCGGTGTTAAGCTCTGCTCACGCCAAAAAGCTTATAGCCAAAATGTTGCCCATACAGACCATGCTCCGCACTTGGCATAATGCAGGCACAGTAATCGCGAGCGTATGTACTGGCAATTTTCTACTGGCTTCGGCGCAAGTTGCTAGAGACCGAGCACTCACCTGTCACTGGGCCTCGGAAGACACTGCTCGCCAGCTATTCCCAACAAACACCTTCGATACACAGAAATTACTCATTGATCACGGCGATATCGTTAGCGCGGGCGGCGCAATGGCAGTATCACAAATGCTGCTCTACCTCATTGCTCGCTTTCACAGTCGCGAGCTAGCGCTAGCGACCGGCAAGATAATGCTGGTTGAACTTAATTTGGAAGAACAAAGTCGATTTTCGATTTTTAAACCAGAGAAAAAACACGCCGATCTACTAATAAGCAAGCTACAAATGCACATTGAAGCGCGATACCAGTCAGATCCAAACCTGCCGGGTTTTGCGGCAAAAGCCGGAATTGGTTTAAAACAGCTCAGTCGCCGCTTCAAAAAATCCACAGGAGAAACCCCTCTGTCCTATTTGCAAAAGTTTAGAGTTGAGCAAGTGAAAATGGGGCTCGAGTCCAGAATAAAGCCAATCAACAACTTAATTTGGGACGCGGGCTATGAAGATCCAAGTTCTTTCAGGCGCTTATTTAAGCGTCACACGGGCTTGACCCTACAGGAATACAGAAGTCGATTTTCGGCGAGCCCCTAGCTAAATTTGTATGCTAAGCTCTTCCCAAAAGAGCGAGTTCATCGCCAGATCAACCTTATTTATTACTTTAATTAACGAAGAGACACGCTATGTTCAGTCATATTATGCTTGGTGCAAACGACATCGAGAAATCAAAGGTTTTTTACGATGCCATTTTGGGTGCCCTAGGCCACAAGCCCGGCGTCATCGACGAAAAAGGTCGCTGCTTCTATTTCACAGAAAAAGGCATTTTTTCGCTCAGTAAGCCCATTGATGGCGAGCCAGCCAGTCACGGCAATGGCAGCACCTTTGGCTTTGCCGCCGAGGACAGCGCAGCAGCAGATCGCTGGCACGCGGCAGGACTGGCTAATGGCGGCACAAGCTGTGAAGAGCCTCCCGGTCTGCGTGAAGGCGCGATTGGCAAACTCTACTTAGCCTACCTCCGCGACCCTTCAGGTAACAAAGTGTGTGCACTCCACCGCGTAAGCTAAAAACACAGTAGAACCTGAACAGACTTATTCAGCACAAAATGCAACAAAATTGAGCATTTTGTGCTGAATTGCCGTAGAATGCCGCCCTTCCCAGAAAAAAGATGGATATTTCGCATTCTC